>ENA-OPDH01000388-OPDH01000388.1-human-gut-metagenome-genome-assembly--contig:-NODE-388-length-35378-cov-4.853099_pt1 | contig 35378 bp, 36 predicted proteins | sample MGYA00241260_ERZ501500 | MGnify/ENA primary metagenome ERZ501500 (study PRJEB25962, sample SAMEA2042519) | human gut metagenome | biome: human gut; feature: human-associated habitat; material: faeces...
CATTAAGCCCTTTGTGATGGGCAGGAAGAACTGGCTGTTTGCCAATACGCCGGGCGGCGCGCAGGCCAGCGCCGTGATCTACAGCCTGATTGAAACGGCGAAAGAAAACAGCTTGGATCCGTACCGATACTTGCTGTGGATCCTGCAGACTGCGCCGCAGCTGAGCGAAACTAACAAAGCATGGGCTGAAAGCCTGCTTCCCGCAAATGCCCCGGAAGAATGCTATATGTCTCATAAATAAAAGACCGCCATCTCGGTGAGCAACAGTCTCCTTGAGATGGCGGCCTTTTTATACGCGGGGTGGTTTGACGGTTACGCCTTCTCTATAAAAGAGTAGCGATGCCGCCTTTATCTAAGGTGGCATCGCTGCTCTTTTCAGTCTTGTCAAATCGGTGATGGCATCGTCCGCGCTTGAAAGTAAGATTAAACCCCCACCTAAATTTACAGGTGGGAATCAGATTCAGACAGCTTGATAGGGGCTACTTATCCTTCTCCATGAGCTTTTCATGCTGTGGTGTTTCTCCGAACAATACTTTCATATAATCGCTGCGCCCATACAGAACACGGTCAACGTAGACGTCGCTGCCCTGCACACGGTAGAACACCATGTAACTGCCGCTGACAAGGAAGCGGTAGTTCGTCCCCATATCCGCAATAGAGGATAGCGGAGAACCCATCTCCGCAAAGGTTTGCAGCTGGTCAACCGCATCCATAATGCGACCGATCACCCGCTCTGCGGCGGTACGGTTTTGAAGCTCCGATACGATGTAGTCCCAAATATCATCCAGGTCACGGCGGGACTCCGATGAATAATGAATTTTATTCTTCATCCGCTCTTGCGCGGAAGTGCGCCCTCATATCGTCCGATGTCAGCCAGCCCTCTGTTTCACCGGAGTGACGGCCTTTTGCCAGTTCATTCATCAGGCGGATGATCGCCTGTGTTCTCTCGTAGTCCTGCATATCCACGATGGCATATCGTCCGCGCCCATTCTTCGTCAGAAAGACAGGAGCGCCCACAGCCACATCATGCAGTACCTCGCTATAATTTCGCAGGTCGGAAACAGGTTTAATATTCGGCATATCTATCAGCCCCCTTTAAGCATAGTATATCCTATTCCGCTGTAAAATTCAACAGCAAATTTACAGCGGTACAATGTGTGTTTTCTCGCAGTTGTGCGGTTGACATATCCTGTCGGCTTTAAGAGAAGTATCGCGTATTGAGCTGCCCTTTCTCTCGCACATTGACGCAGTGGTTGGGATTAGCTATAATTGAATTCCTCAAACGGAGACGTTTTCTATGAGCATAACTTTTTGACCGGACAGGAACAGCAAATTGCTTTAGATAAATTTCCGACATAGGATGAGCTTGTGGCGAGGTATTATGCTGAACTGAACGGCGGTAAGGGCATTTCTGATTTGGAAAAGAAAATTGTTTCACAGCCCTACTATTCCTCGCAAAATACATCCGGAAAAAGGCGCTCAGATGGTGCTGTGCATGCTCCGCGTTCCCCTTTCCTCCGGCTGTCAGGATCGCAGCGGACTTTTTTGGCTTGAGCTGTAATGGCTTTTTCAGGAAAAACATGGCGGCGTGCCAGGGCTGCAGACGGCTCATCAGGCTCAGCACCGAACCAGGCAGAGTGCCGTAATACACTGGGGAAGCGATGACGATGTTGTCAAAATCATCGTCGTAAATGACCTGCATCCCGTCCTGTACCACGCACTTCGCCGTCTCCCAGCAGCCGCGGCAGTCCACGCAGGGGGCAATTCCCGAGCGGAAGGCAGAAATTTCAATGATCTCACCCTCCAAGGGCCCCCGCAGCACGTCGATCAGATAGGCGGTATTTCCGTTTGGGCGGGGCAATCCGTTGATGATAATCGTCCGTTTCCCCATCACATTCTCCCTTCCGCAGGATCCAACTGTATACGGACGAAGTCCAACACCTGCGGAAACAACTCATCCCTATTTTCTTCCGTAATGTAAAAGCATTTTGCTTTGGGATGACTCTGCACCGCCTCCAAAAAGGGTGTGTGTTTGTTCTTTACTGCGGCGATTATCGGAATGTCCCCTTCCAGCAGATCAAGCACAGCGGAGCAGAACTCCTCCGCCTGCGACTCCATAAAGCCCAACTCGTCCAACAGCACGATGCCGCCGGCCGGCACAGGTTTACGCAGTTTCGGCGCAAAGCGGTCAAACACTTCTGCTGCAGCGTCAAAACGGTGATTTTTGCAGTAACCCACCAGATTTCCCGTCGTCCGCACCCGCTCCTGCCAAGCGTCGTAGATATAGACGGGGCTCCCCCGCAGTTCATCTGCGAGGGAGTCCTCTTTTTTGGTTTCAAAGCCATACACAGGCCGGTCAAGCGCGTTCAGTACCCTGCCGATCAGGGTGCTCTTGCCGACATGGCGTTCTCCAACGATCAGCGTGTGCATTACTTGAAGAATGCGTTTGCAGTCAGAGTAGCGTACTGCTCGTCGGTCAGGGTCACACCGTAGAACAGCTCATAATATTCGGTGACCTCTTCCTGCAGGTCATAGTCGCAGTAGTCGGGATACAGGAGGGAGGGCAGCCACAGCAGGGCAAGATAACGCTGGCAGGCAGGAGGCGCCACAGTCCAGTTGTGGGGAGATTCGGGAGACTCAACATACTTACCGTTTGCAATGGCGCTGATCTGGCTCCACGCAGCGTCCTCAGTGACGGTGTCATAAACACTGCCGCCGCCGAAGATTCTTTTTTCTGGTGTGTGTAGCGACAAAGGTTTCCTCTGTGGGCTCTTTCGCCTTCACATTCTGCTCGGCCTCAGCCTCATTGAAGAGAGAAAGCTGGCCTTTCCCCAACACATACTCACTTTTCTCGCTGGACTGACCAAAACGGGCTCTCTGAGAATTGGCAAAGATTTCGGTCATATGACCCAGCTTCTTTTTCAGGAGTTCAATTTCGCTCTGATGGTCCAGCAGTCGCAGCTCCGCCTCTGATCGGGGCCACCGAAATCTTCCGTTGGACAGCCGCTTGTAAAGCAGGATATACCCATCACCGGACCAGTACAGAGCCTTGATCCGGTCCGTCCTCCGTCCGCAGAAGAGGAAGAGGCTTTCTTCATCCAGTGTCCCTCAGTATTGCTGGGTCACGATCGAAGCCAGCCCGTCAATTCCACGCCGAAGATCTGTGTACCCACACGCTACGTAGTAGTTACGCACCCTGCTTAAATCAATCATAGCCGTTGAATCGATTTCAGCAGTGCCGCAACCGTATCCATGTCTGTGGCTCCGGACAGCTTCAAGGCCGCACCTCGGAAGTGAATTTCAAGGCAGCCTTCCAGGCTATCCCTCAGTTCGGTGCTATCGTTTTCCAACGGCACCAAAGAGGGCTGCTCAGATTCGGCTCGTAGGATTGCCGCTTTGCGTACCCTTCTCAACCAATAGCAGTAGGTTTTTTCACAGATGTCGTGCCGCCTGCAGAACTCGCGGTTACTCAGTCCACTGCATCGACACTCTTCAATGATCTGTGTCCATTGCTGAATTCGATACTCGGACCGTACGGCTAATACTTCTGACATACTATCCCTCCTGTGGCTAAACTGTGCTCAAAAGCTCCATTGCAGCTTTTGAGCACGGTTATATTCTCTCACATATGAGAGGTGTTTCACAGGCGGGCGGTTATTAAGCACTTACGATGGTTTGGCGACCGCATTACAGAATACAAAGGAGGCTTAATAACTTGGGAAAGCGGGAATGGTATTCAGAGTTCAGCACATGCTAAGTTTCGGTATCAGTATCACATTGTTTTTGCACCGAAATACAGCAGGAAAGTGATTTATGGACAGTTGAAGCGGGATATCAGCCTTCACCTTGAAAGTAGCATGGCATCATAGTACGATGACGCTGTACTTACTGTCTGAGTGTGGATAAACTGAATGGTGAGAAATCTATAACTTATTTCCACCTATGAAACTTGGGGTGTTCCAATCCGAACTCGGCCATGACCTTTCCGACAATGTGTCGCGTCATATCTTCGATGGTTTGGGGATTGTTATAATATGTGAGCATGGGCGGAAGGATCACTGCACCTGTTTGAGTCAGTGACAGCATATTGCGCAGATGTATCTGACTGAGCGGGGTTTCTCGTGTGACGAGGACAAGCTTGCGCCGCTCTTTCAGTGTCACATCAGCAGCACGCAGAAGCAGATTATCAGAATACCCGCAAGCAATACCGGCTAAGGTTTTCATGCTGCATGGAATGATGACCATACCCTCTGTGCGGAAGGTTCCGCTGGACACAGATGCAGCCACATCATCCAGAGGGTAGACCTGATCGGCAAGATGACATACATCCTCGAGGGATAAGGAGGACTCATATGCAAGTGTCTTTACAAAACTGCTGGAGTACACCAAATGGGTTTCCCAATCGGGAAAATACTGCATCCCACGGAGAAGTTCGATGCCCAGGGGAGCCCCGCTGGCACCACTCAGACCAATAACCAATCTCTTTTTCATAATCCACCTCATCTTATCTGTCAGTTTAATTTTGCCAAGGCGTGAAGCTCCATATCACAACGATGATGGAAGCATCTGAAATGCCGTGAATTACAGATATATTTTCATAATACTGAAATTATTATAATATAAGACTGAGAATATTGTCAATCAAAAACGAAAATCAATGAGAGGGACAAGAATGGAAAATGGCGAGGAAAGAGATGTAATTTAAGATATAATAGGATAATATTGAAATAATAATGCAAAAGATAGAGAAAAAATGACATTTCTTAAATGATTCGACCTGTATAGATAGGAAAAATACAGCTTAATCCGTGATATACTTTCTTGACAATTTCACAATGGTTATTGTAATATTGAAATTACGAAAGGCGCTGTAAATCACGGTGAGTGTAGGTGGAAGGCTGTGAAGACATCTGCGGTTATTCCGGCGGTGGGTATTTCCACCCGCATGCTGGAGATGAAACCATTACTTTGCTTTGAGAATTCAACGATTATTCGACACTCAATCCGTTCGCTGAAAAGCGTTGGGATCCAAGATATTATTGTGGTGACCGGGTATCAAAGTGCCGTTCTGGAGCGGCACTTAAAATCAGAAGGCGTTATGTTTATTAAAAATGAACGATGCGCTGAAACAGATATGCTGTCATCTGTAAATTTGGGGCTGAGGGCTCTTCCGGACCAAAAAAGACAGGTTTTTGTGACGCCGGCAGATACGCCACTGGTTTCAACCGAGGTCCTCCAACGTATCATGGACCAAGAGGGCGAGATCGTGTGTCCTGAATATCAGGAGAAGCTGGGACACCCGATCCTGCTACGGGAAGCCGGAATCGAAAAGATACTGCAATGGAATGGACCAGGAGGGATCAGGGGGAGCTGCTGCAATGTTATCGTGATTTTCATCAGCACGTTTTGGAAGAAGCTCAAATTTTATTCGATCAATGTTCTCCGGATTATTTGTGCTTGAAAAGGCAGTTCCAGCACTGATTAAAATACTGTTTTAAGTTTGAAATGCAGTCTACGACTCCTCCTACCATGCGTTGTAGTATGCATTCTCCTCAAAATTATTCTACAAGAAAGGCGGCCGTTTGTCTGCACTCTTTCATTCCTATTTGTGCGGACGCAACGCGGCCGAATGGTTGATTAATATGAAACTGCATTACATTAAAGCAAATCCAAGCGGAAATACAACGGTCTTTATCCTGGATCCTGTGTCGAAAGAGCAGTATGCGCAGGTCAGCAAGGCTGTACTGTCTTATGAAAATGTAGGTGCTGAACAGTTGGGCTTTATCATTCGTGACGAGTCCTGTCCCAATGGCTGGCGGATGGAAATGGCCGGAGGCGAATTCTGCGGAAACGCTTCCAGAAGCTTTGCGGCCTGGCTGGGAATGTGCGGACAAGTCGGTGCACCCAAAATGCTGTCTGATCCGGAAATGGAATTGACCATCTCCGTGTCCGGAAGCAGTCAGCCGCTGGTCACACAATTGAAGCGTATGGAGTGCGATAATTGCTGCTATGTGACAGTACATATGCCGCTGCCGCTGAGGATCCTGACAGGCAATGACCCCTGGTTTGGCGAGTATAGCCTCGTTATTTTCGATGGAATCAGCCATATGGTGTTGTGGAACCATGAAGAGCACTCGGAAGATGTGGAAAAGATGAAAGCATTTCTTTCTGCTGTGGGGCCCATGCCGGAAGCCTTTGGACTGATGTATTTCAATGAAGCGGAGCACAGGATGAAGCCGCTGGTGTATGTGGATAACCCGCGCACCCTAGTGTGGGAAAACAGCTGTGGATCCGGCTCTTCTGCCGTAGCGTCCGCACTGGCACATCGAAAAAAGGACACGGTACAGGATATTTTGCTCAGACAGCCGGGCGGTGACCTGCGGCTGAGTGCGGTCTGGGATAAGGAATCCGTAACGGAACTGATCCTGGGCGGCGTGATCCAGTTTACCGCATTTGGAGAGCTGTTTGCATAATAACCGGATTTCCGCTGCAGCCGATGTTAACAAGAATAGTTAGGAAAAGTAGTGCTTTACGATGAAAGAGCTAGCAGAAATTGTAATGACGGTGATCATGATGCTTTCACTTGCGGCCTGTGCCCCGAAAGATGAACCAACATCTCAAGAGCATGCCGACCTAGTTGTTTTTGCAGCGGCATCCATGCCGGAGAGCCGCTGGCACTCTTAGTAGGCGCCTCCGGAAGCGGAAAAAGCATGGCCCTGAAGTGTATCGCTGGATTGATCCGCCCCGATGAAGGGCGTGTGGAATTGGACGGACGTATCTTGTATGACAGTGCGTCTGGCATCGACCTTGCACCGCAAAAGCGCAGCGTGGGATACCTGTTCCAACAGTATGCACTCTTCCCCAACATGACGGTGAGGGAAAATATACTGGCAGGAACAAAAAAGCTGCCACATGAGGCACGCAGCAGCTTTGCGGAGGAGATGATCGAACGGTTTCATTTAAAGGGACTGGAGAACCATTATCCGGCGCAGCTGTCTGGCGGGCAGCAGCAGAGGACGGCCCTGGCCCGGATCACGGTGTCGAGGCCCGGTGCGATCTTGCTGGATGAGTCCTTTTCCGCCCTGGACAGCTATTTGAAACTACAAATGGAGGAGGAACTGCACACATTCCTGGAGGAATATCCTGGAGAGGTCATTTTGGTATCCCACATTGGAAAGCGGGAGGAGGAAAAACTGACTGCCGGAGAACATATCGTGGTTTGCATAGATGGAAATGACGTGGCGTTTTTGAGTGAGCACTAAAGCTCCAACTGCCTTATTCTGAACAACATTGATCGGGAGTGATCCTTCCGTATGTATGTCGAATGATGCAATTATAAATAGAATAGTTGAAATACCTGAAGAATTGCAGCATAATACTATATACAGATAAATTATCGCGGTTGGGAGGCCGGTTGTTTCTTCAGATAGCTTTCGGCTTCAGCGGTGACCTGGGCGCAGTGTTTCCGGAGCTGACGAAGATCGTCGGGCGATATATGGTCGATGTGCAGGCCTGCGCTGACGGATACAGTATGTCCGCAGGCTATGCATAGCGTTTCTGCCAAGGGCTGTGCCACAAGATGGTCTTTGTGGGCAGTTACCGGATTGACCCAGCAGTCACAGCTCAACACCAGGGCATCCTTGAGAGAGGGGCGGGGAACGGCAAGCACCACCGCACCGATGTGAGGACGATCTCCACCACATAGGATCGCCTGCCAATCAAGTCCGCATGGAATAAGCTGAAGGGTAACTTTTGTATGGCTCGTTCCGGCTGAAAATAACATATCAATGCACTCCTTTTGTTGATCGATAAACTCATATGGAGGTAAAACAATGACAGAAAAATTAGGTGAGAAAATCAAAACTGCGCGACTGGCGAAAAAAATGACGCTGAAGGAATTGGCAGAAAAAACCCAGCTTTCCATTAGTTTTCTGTCCATGGTAGAGCGGGGACTGACATCCGCGGCAGTGGTTTCCTTGAAGAAAATAGCAGAGGCATTGGACATGGACCTGTCTGCGTTCTTTGAGAAAACAGAAGATGAACAAAAGAATGGGTTTGTGAGAAGCTATGAAAATCGGATCCGGTACACATCAGGCTATTATATCTATAAGAACCTTTCTGCCTGTACGGAAAAATGTGAAATGGATCCCATGATGATCATCCTTCTTCCGGGACAGAGCCGCGAGGATGTATCTCAGACGACCCATGCGGGAGAAGAATTCATCTATGTACTGGAGGGGGTCCTGACCTATTATCTGAATGGACAGGAAAATGTCCTCTATCCGGGAGACAGCTACCATAGCTTCGGGAATGTTCCCCATACATTTGTCAATCTCTCCAATAATCTGACAAAGGTACTATATATCGTAACACCACCGTTGTCAGTTGGCAACTTCAATCTGTGATTATTGTAAAGAAAAACTGTGAAGATTCATATGGATCTTCACAGTTTTTCTTTTGGGGAAAAGAGAAAGGTACTCTTGAAATCAAATAAACTGAGATACAATTACAGCTGTCAGCATAATGGGGAGACTGAAATGGAGAAAACCTGGTACACAGGAATCCCAAATATGATCGTGCTGGCCATCAACATTCAATCCAGCTGTCGGGGCAAGAGTGACATCAGAAGCCGGCGAAGCAGCATCGCCCATTGCAGCGGCAGCAGCAATCAGTAGAATAGTTGCGTGGACGGAGAAACCGATGTTCTGACACAGTGGTACATATATAGTTGCAAGAATCGGAACTGTGCCAAAGGATGTTCCGATGCCCATGCAAACGACCAATCCAATCAAAACAATTACAATAGAGGCGATTAGTTTGTTTCCGCGCATGATTTGAGATGCGGCACCAACCAGTGACTCTACACCACCTGTGGCTCGAATCACAGATGCATATCCTCCGGCAATCAAAAATACCAGGCATATCATTCCCATCAACTTGATGCCTTCATTGACCTGCTTATCAATTTCATTCCATTTGATAGCACCGAAAAGTATCATAATAATAATTCCACCCAGTGCTGCGAGTGCCAAATCGGCAGTAATTACTTGGATAACTAAAATTACAATGATAGAAGCGAAGGCAACATAGTGCCTACGATCTAAGCTCTCTGTGATTGCATCCGTATTAGATGTATCTGTTTCTACTGAATTGTATTCTCTTGGCTTGCGGTAGGTAACGAAAACTGCCACCAGAAGACCGATTACCATAGCGGCACCTAGAATCCAAGTTACCTTCCATACTTCGTTGATTTCAACGTGCACCCCGTTATCGGTTAGATTTGAGGCAATGATGCCTTGAAAAATTAGGCCATAGCTAATAGGTAAGGCGAGGTAGGGCGCTTTCAAACCGAAGGCCAACGAACAAGCGGCAGCCCTTCGATCCAACTTCATCTGATTCATCAAAGCTAACATGGGGGGAATCAAAATCGGAATAAAAGCAATGTGAACTGGAATCAATGTGTCAGCTACAACGGAAATAATTGCGAATGCGCCCAAAAGAATGAGCGGATTACCGCCAATCATGCGAGTGAGCTTTTTGGAAAGAATATCAGCCAATCCAATGTCAGCCAACATTGCGGCGAAAACACCCATCAGTACGTATGCAAGTGCTGCCGAAGAATTACGGATAAAGCCGGAGGTCAAAAGTGCCATGATGGAGTTTTCGGCACCAAACAGCGGTAAGGAGCCTGCGAGGCCTCCGACAACGCAGGCAATCAGCATTGATAAAATAATATTTAACCTCATGAGGCAAAGAACACAGAGGACAACCACAGATATGGTTACCGGATTTAATAGAATTGACATACTCACAACTCCTATCATTAAATGTTTGAACTTCTTGATTTGGTCCTGTGCTGCCGGTCTTAGTTGAGGTGTATCATCTTCCTTCGACTCAAAATTTTATGTTGTATTTTCTAAGGACCAAAACGGGCCTTAAGCAACAGTGAAAAATTATTTAGGTGAACCAAATAAATACGAGGATATAAAACGCGTCGATTTTAGTGAAATCAGCTTTACAATTTCATATTACCATATAAATTTAAGTAAAGTCAATCAAAAAAATATTTTTATACTGTATTAATAAAAATTCGGCATAAAAATGAAGTATTTGTGAAAAGGCGATTTTGCGGAATAGGATCTGACTGACATAAAAAGAGTGAATTATTAAAGTTAAATATATGGACTTATTTTAGACTTACTGAAATTAACAAGGAAAATACCGAAGCATACCATTCCAAGTGCCGCCAGATTCTGCACATTGAATGTCTTCTCATGAAGCACTACGGAGGAGAAGAGGGTGCCGAAGATGGGGGTCAACAAATGAAATACTGCGATCTGGCTTGGATCGTTGTATTTTAGAAGGATGCTCCAAATCGTGACAGCAAGACAGGAAAGGACGATTAGATAGCCTACCACCAGAAGGCCTTTGGCATTGAAGGTCAATCTTCCTCCCAGAAGAAAAGAGACCACCATTTGAAGGGAGCCTCCGATCAGCATTTGCCAGCCGCCGGTCAGGATGGGGTCATATTCTTCTGTAATACTCTTGGAGAAGAAAAAACTTATAGCAAAACAAAAGGATGAGATTGCCAGGAAGCCTTCCCCCGTGGGGGTAAAGATGAATAACTGCGATAGATCGGGCCCGATGGTCACCGTTAGAAGTCCGACAAGCCCGAATAGACAGCCCAGGACCTTGTTGCGGCCAATATGTACATTTTTATATAGGAGAGGGCTGAGAAGGACAACAAAGAAACAGCTGATGGAAGAGAACAGGGTCCCCTTTGTGCCGGTCGTGTAGCTGAATCCAATAAAGGAAAATGTGTATTGCAGTGTCGTTTGGGTAAGACCGAGCATAAACAGCTGGGGGAGAAGGCGCCTAGGGGGGGATTGGATGGTGCGACGGCGCAGCAAGGAGAGCACCAGCACAACGATCCCAGATAAGGTGAATCGGATCCCGGCCAACAGACTCTTATCAAGATTATTGTTAATTGGAATGGCTAAAAACTGATAGGCCAATTTAATGAAAGGCCCTGCGCTGCCCCAAAGGGCGGTACAAATCATAGCAGAGAGTACGATCACCGCAGGTTTTTGGAAAATTTCACCTCTATATTTCGCAATCACTTAAATATCCTCCTTGGTAAACACGGGCGTTTTTGGAATAGAAAAGGAATATATATTTAAATTATAGTTTAAAAAAACGCTAAGTCAATGAGAAAATAAAAGATGATTGTATACTGTGTACAACTTGTTGACAATTAGAACAAATAGAAAATATGAATAAAACATGAATAAAACATATAAAACAGAATATTTAGTAAGTAAATAGTCTAATTGGAAGAATATATAGTTATTAAAAGACAAAATACATTGCATTTTTTGTGTAATTTGCTAAAGATGAAAAATGGGCTTGACTTTTGACGACATGATAGTAAAATAAATTTAGTTATACGAAAATAAATTAAGTAAAAGCGAAATATATAGAAAACGAGGAGGATATTGTATGCATCACGATGTGGATAAAAGGCGCATAGGACTGATTCTTCCGTCGGTCAATATCCGAATGGAGCCTGAACTGAACCGCTGTCCGCAGCTGAACGGTTTCAACTTCTATGCAACGCGTGTACTTTTGGATGATACGACGGAGGATACGCTCAGAGCAATGGAACAGGATTTGAAGCATGCTGCTGATATGCTGGCAACGGTTTACCCGGAGGCTGTGGTTTATGGATGCACCAGCGGCAGCTTCATTGGCGGGACCGACGGAAATAGCAGGATCATTGATACCATACAGCAAGCCTGCCATTGCCCTGTCATTACCGCTTCTCAGGCCATGGTCGATTCGATTTGCGAGGTCGGAGCTAAAAAAGTGACTCTGGTCACACCCTATACGGATGATATCAATGAAAAGGAAAAGGCTTTTCTTGAGATGAACGGGATCCAGGTGGTGGCCATGAAGGGGCTGCAGATCGTACCGGCAGAGGAGCTCCGTACCACATCGGCGGAGGCTTTTGAGGAACTGGTACTGTCCACCGATGTGCCGGAGTCGGATGCAGTATTTATCAGCTGTACCAATGTGGAGGGCTTCCATATCTGTGATGCACTGGAGCGCAAGCTGGGAAAGCCTGTTCTGACCAGCAATGTTGCCTGTATCTGGAGTATGCTCTCCTCGATCGAAAATGATGTGACCGTGGACGATCACGGCATTCTTCTGAGAGAGCATCTGCATCGCAAATAATGAAGCGAAGGCCGCACAAGGTAGCAGAGGATCTGCCCGGAGTCAGAGTGTACGGGAGATCAGAAATTCCGGAGGTGAATCATATGTCTCAGTATAATGTGATCGGTAAAAATGTACCGCGCGTTGATGCGGCGGCAAAAGTAAACGGCACGGCAATTTATTGTGACGATGTGTATTTCCGTAATACCGTATACGGAAAACTTGTCCACAGCCCGTTTGCACATGCTAAGATTTTAAGCATTGATATTTCAGCGGCGCTGGCGTTGCCGGGCGTTGTGACTGTCTTGCTTGCAAAAGATATACCGGACAACCGCACGATCGGCGAAGAGCACGGATGGTTGCTGGCAGAAAAAGAAGTATGTTATATTGGCGATCCGGTTGCCCTTGTTGCAGCGGACAGTGAGCGGATTGCGGAAGAAGCCGCGAAGCTTATTAAAGTTGAATACGAAGAATTACCGGGTGTATTTTACCTGGAAGATGCCTTGAAAGAAGGGGCTCCGCTGGCACGTACAGATACAACAAGCAATCTGCTGATGGATCTGCATTCTGTGCGCGGCGAAGTAGACGAGGACTTTGCGAAGGCGGATCTTTTGTTGACACATACTTTCCACTTTCCACATATTATTCAAGGCTACTTAGAACCGAATTGTGCAACGGCAACTTACATTAACGGCGAACTATCGGTTTACTGCGGCTCCCAGGCATGGCATCGCCTGCGTCATGATATTTCTCAGCGATGCGGGATCGCACTGGACAGAGTTGTGGTCCACCCAATGAACATGGGCGGAGCATTTGGCGGTAAATCCGAGCAGGTGACACCTGTCTTTGCAAGCCTTTTGGCGATGAAAACCGGACGCCCTGCAAGAGTGATCAAGACGAGAGAAGAAGAATTCTATGATTCGCACCCCACGGTGGAGATGCAGGTCAAAGTGACGATGGCCGTAGACAAAGAAGGTCATTTCCTCTCTCGCAAGACGGAGTATCTCGGCGATGTCGGTGCATATGCGGTGGCCGGCACATGGGTGCTGGGCGTTGCAGCGTATCGCGCGGATACGACATACAAATTCCATTCTGTTGAGGTGTGGTGCAAGGGAGTGCGTTTGAATCGTACGCCTACTGCGGCATATCGTGGGTACGGTAATCAGCAGGCACACTTTGCGCTGGAGAGCATGATCGATATGGTGGCGGAGAAGCTGGGCATGGATCCGACGGATTTGCGCAGGCTGAACTACATTGAACCGAACAGTATTAGTATTCATGGCTATCATATCAGCAGCTGCGGTCTGCAGGATTGCATGACGCGGGCTAAGGAACTGATCAACTGGGATGAGATCCGCCGCGAGAAGAAACGCGGACACGGCGTTGGCTGCGCCTCTCTTGTGCATGCTTCAGGCTCAAGAGCGGGAGATCCCGAGTTTCCGGGAGACAGCGCCGTGCTGCAGTGTTCTTATGACGGTACGTTGACAGTATGGGCAGGCGAGTCGGAATTCGGTCAAGGCGCCAAGACGGTAATGGCGCAGGTTGTTGCGGAAGAGTTTGGCGTTTCTCCGGACAGTGTGATCGTTCAACTCGGCGATACGAGACTTACACCGTTTGCGACTGGTACACACGGGAGCAAACTGACGACTATTCTGGCGAATGCCGTGCTGGCAGCATGTGATAATGCGAAAAAAGAGATTTTAGACGAGATCACGCTGATGACTGGCAGCGGGAAGCTGCATATTGAAAACGGAGCGATTAAAAACGGCAGAGGCGACGTGCTGATGACGCTTACAGAAGCTTTAAACAAGGTATGCATCAAACGTAGCGGCGCTCCCGTTATCGCCATGGGAGAGTATCGTCCCGCAGCTGTTATGCTGGATTCTACCGGTTACGGCAATTTGGCACCGACTTATCCATTCGGCGTTCAAGCCGCGGAAGTGGAAGTGGACGAAACTACCGGCAAGATCATTGTAAAAAAGATTGTAGCAGTACACGACAGCGGAAGGATATTCAATCCGCAGATGGCGGCCGGCGGTGTGTACGGCGGCGTGGCGCAGGCATTTGGCTTTGCCATGATGGAGCAACTTGGCATCAATAATCAAGGTCTGCTTCATGGCGGCACATTACTTGAATACAAGATGCCTACTATGCTGGACGTTCCGGAACTTGTGGTCGATTTTGTTGAGACCGAAGATCCGCACGGACCGTATGGCGCAAAGGCGTTGGGAGAACCGCCCATCGTGTCGGTGCTACCCGCCATTGCCAATGCGGTGTATGACGCCATCGGCTTACGTCTGGATGATGCACCCTTTACACCCCAGAAGGTGCTTCAGGCAATCGAGAAACGAAATCGTGAAGCTATGTGAAAGGATAAGGAGGGCTGAACACAATGAAAATTGTTGTGTGTGTAAAACAGGTACCCAACACCATGGAAGTCAAGATCGATCCTAAGACCGGTACTTTGATTCGTGATAAGGCTCCCGCCATTTTGAATACGTTCGATGAATTTGCAATTGAAGAGAGCGTGCAGATCAGGGAGAAGCTGGGCGGCGAAGTGGTTGCACTGACCATGGGGCCTCCTAACGCAAAGGAGGTTCTGCTGGACGCATATGCACTGGGAGCTGACCTCGGCGTTCATGTCAATGACCGAGCCGTCCGCGGCTCTGATACCTTTGCCACCGCCGGTATCCTTGCGGCGGCTGTGAAGAAGATCCAGGATGTGGACCTTGTCATCTGCGGCAAGCAGGCCATTGACGGTGATACCGCTCAGGTCGGACCGGAGATGGCTGAGATCCTGGGCCTTCCCCATGTGGCGTATGTGAAAAAGATCCGTGAGGTCACGGAGAGTGAAGTGGTCTGCGAGAGAGAGATTGAGACCGGCGTTGAGGTGATCCGGGTGAAGCTGCCTGCGGTCCTCACCGTGCTGAAGGACATCAATGTGCCCCGCCTGCCCTCCTATCGGATGAAGATGGAAGGCAAGGAAAAGGAAACCCCCGTCTGGGGCATTGCAGACCTGGGCCTGCAGGAAAATCAGGTTGGTATGGAAGGCTCCGTGACCACTGTGATGAAGACCTTTACTCCCGATCCCAGAGGCAACTGCCGGATGATCGAAGGGTCTGAGGAAGAAATGATCGGTGCGTTGCTGCCTGTAATCGAAGCAGTACAGTAAGAGGAGGCGTACATAATGTCCGGAATCGAAGTTCTGAAAGATAAATGTATCGGCTGCAGCCTGTGCAGTAAGATCTGCCCCCAGGGCGCCATTGAAATGAAGGATAATAAGGCCGAGATCGGCGACGCCTGCAATCTGTGCGGCACCTGCGTAGCGAAGTGCCCGGTGAAGGCTATTGTGAAAGCGGGAGCCACGCTGGACAATCTCTCCGAGTGGGATGTGTCTCACCTGAAGGACTGCCGGGACGTGTGGGTGGTCACTGAGCTGAGGGATGGACAGATCGCCGGCTGTACCTATGAACTGCTGGGCGAGGCCCGCCGTCTGACAGTGGGTACGGAGCATAAGGTTGCCGCTGTGCTGCTGTGCGAGGAAGCGGGAGACTATCCTGGTCAGCTGATCGCTGGCGGAGCAGATATTGTCTATCTGATGCAGGATCAGGTGTTCCATCGTTTCCTGGATCAGCCCTACAAGGAAGCCATTGTGAGCCTGGTCAAGGAGGAGAAGCCTCTGGCGCTGCTCCTGTCCGCTACGGCAATGGGCCGTTCCCTGGCACCTCGTCTGGCAGCCAACCTGCGAACCGGTCTGACTGCCGACTGCACTAAGCTGGAGCTGCGTGACAATGGCCTGCTGATCCAGACCCGCCCCACCTTCGGCGGAAATCTGTATGCCAGCCTGCTCTGCCCCTGCACCTGGCCCCAGATGGCCACGGTACGGGCCAAGGTGATGCAGCCCCTTCCCCCTGACCTGAAGCGGGAAGGAAAAATCGTGGAAAAGAAGTATCAGGCCAGCCAGACTGCCGTGCTGGCCGAAATCCTGGATTATCTGGAGCAGAAAAATGCGTCCTCCGTGGATGATGCGAATATCGTGGTCGCAGCCGGCGCCGGTATGGCGACGGAGCAGGGCATTGCAATGGTCCAGGAGTTGGCCGAGGTATTGGGCGGCGCTATGGGCGTGTCCCGTAAGGTCGTGGACGCCGGGCTGGTCTCCTATGAACACCAGGTCGGCCAGACCGGTAAGACGGTGGGGCCTCAGCTGTATATCGCCTGTGGTATCTCCGGCGCAGTGCAGCATGTGGTCGGTATGAGCTCCTCCAGAACGATCATTGCCATCAATCTGGACCCCGATGCACAGATTTTCCATGTCGCTGATATTGGTGTGGTGGCGGACGCCTACGAGTTCCTCCCCAAGCTGATCGAGGCACTGAAGGCCCGGAAGGCTGAAAAATAAGCGTGAGCGAAAGAAGGGTTACAATTATGGTAAATACGCGAAGCGCTCTGTTGGAAGTAACGATCAACGGTGAATTACACCGCGATATGATCCCTGAGGATTTGACTCTGTTGAAGTACATCCGCGACTATCTGGGGCTGACAGGCACAAAATGCGCCTGCAACAGCGCTGAGTGCGGGTCATGTACGGTCATCGTAGACGGACGGGCCGTGTATTCCTGTTCCATGCTGGCCATGCAGGCCTATGGCCGACAGGTCACTACCATTGAGGGCTTGGAGCAGGATGGCGTTCTGGATCCCATCCAGTCCGCGTACATTGAGGCCGGTGCTGTCCATTGCGGATTCTGTACGCCTGGCTTTATTATGAGTACCAAGGCACTGCTGGACCGCAACCATCATCCCAGTGATTTGGAGATCAAGGAGGCGCTGGCAGGAAACCTCTGCCGCTGTACAGGATATGTTCAGATCCTGGATGCGGTCAAGCTGGCAGCGAAAAAACTGTACGGATCGGAGGTGGGCTGATGTCCTTCCATGTGAAACGTGTAACGGATTGGGATGAACTGTGGCAGACCTTTGAGGAATGCCCCTTTGCCTATCCCGTAGCCGGCGGCACCGACATCATTCCCCGGGTCAACCAGGGGATTGAAAAGCATGAGCAGTTTGTCTGTCTGGAAGGGCTGCCCGATATGCGCGGCGTAAGCTTTGAAGCAGACGGCTCTGTGCGGATCGGTGCGCTGACCAAGCTGGTGGAGATCAGCGAGAACGAAGCGCTGGCCCAGTATGGCGGTTTGCGAGAGGCTTGCTCCCGGGTCGCATCCCCTCAGATCCGCAATCAGGCCACCATCGGCGGCAATGTGCTGCAGGAAAACCGATGCGTCTATTTCAACCAATCCGTAAGCTGGAGACGTGTGGACCACTGCTTCAAGCTGGGCGGAGACCGTTGTTATCAGTATCCCAAGGCCCTGGGCTGTATGGCCCTGTTTCAGTCGGACGTGGCCCCTGTTTTGATTTCCTACAACGCAATAACGGAATGGAAGAGCCCCAGAGGGACCCGGACGGCACTTCTGTCTGAGCTTTATAAGGCCGCTGGCCGAAAAGCGAAGGAGCCGGATGAGATCCTGACCGGATTGGTCATTCCTCCCGTTACTGGTGCCCTTCACTCCGCCTATGTTCGCAAGACCATTCGTGCATCCATTGACTTCCCTCTGGTCAGCTGCGCTGTCTCTCTGGGGGTCGAGGATCAGGTGATCAAAACGGCGAAGATCGTGGTCGGCAGCGCCGGCGTTATGCCTCGAAACGTAAATGAGGCGCCCGTACTGCTGGAGGGCAAGACCCTGAAGGAAGCTGCGGGTATGTGCAAGGAACTTCAGGATGCGGTTACCAAAAAAATCGCACCCTTCCAGGACAGCCGTGTGGATGGACCGACCCGTCAGGCACTGGGGCGCGACGCGCTGAAGCGTGCGCTGGCACAGGCCTGTGAGGAAGTGTAAATGCAGCTGAACCGGCACAGCTTCTTTGAATTTTTTTGGTCAGAGGAGCTGAACTGAAGAAGGAGAGTGAATCGGTTGAAAAACTATGATGTTATCTTTATCGGTGGTTCGCTGATGGCGAGCTCAACGGCCTTTAATCTTTTGTCTGAAAGACCGGACCTGAAGATTTTGATGATCGAGAAGGATCCCACCTATAAGCATGCAGCCACGCCTCTGGCTCTGGGCGGCATCCGGCAGCAGTTTACGGAACGCACCAATATCCGTATGGCCAAGATGAGCGTTGAGACCTTCGAGAACTTTGGCGAGATCATGGAGACCAAGACCTTTGGCAAGCCCAACATTGATTTGCGTCAGGGCGGTTATCTGTTCTTGGTCAATGAAGATAAATGGCCCACCGCCCTGGAGAATGCAGAGATCCAGCGGTCTGAGGGCGTGGATATTCGACTGCTCAGCGTCAGTGATCTGGAGACCATGCTGCCGGAGACCGATCTGACCGGTATCGTGGGCGGTACCGTGTGCCCCCGCGAGGGTGTGCTGGATCCCGCTTCCGTGCTGAACGGCTATCTGCACAAAGTCAAGGAGATGGGCGTTACCATCATCAACGACGAGGTTGTCGATATTAAGATGAACGGCGATAAGATCGTCAATGTCGTCTGCAAGTCCGGTGACGAGTACAGCGCTGGCGCCTATGTCAACGCCGCCGGTCCCTGGGCCAATCTGATCGGTGATATGATCGGCGTAGAGATCCCGATCAAGCCTCTGTCCCATGACCTGTATGTGGCAAAGATGCCCATGGAGGCCGATGTGGGTACCGCTTATACCACCCTGCCTACCGAGACCTACTGGTATCGTGAGCATAAGACGGCAGACACTCTGATTTGCGGCCGCACGAAGCTGGACTTTGAGTTTGGCTTTAATTACGATGTAGATGTTCCCTTCTTTGAAAAGGCTGTCTGGCCCGATCTGGCTGCCCATATGCAGAGCCTGGATCGGCTGAAGCTGATCAATTACTGGCGTGGCTGCTACGAGTACAACTACATCGATCACAATGCAATCATCGGACAGCACCCAGATGTTCCCAACCTTTATCTGATCAATGGATTCTCCGGCCACGGCATGATGCAGGCGCCGGCAGCCGGCAAGGGTCTGGCAGAGTACATTCTTCATGACGAGTACAGGACTCTGGATTTGTCCCGCATGAACATCAGACGGTTCCGTGAGAACAAGCTGATCGTTGAGAAGGCCATCATCTGATGCTTTAGGAGGTTTTAAAAATGAAAGATTTGCGCGAACTGAAGGCATGGTTGGAGGAGCGGGGAGAAGTCGCCCATGTGACCCGTGAGGTGGACCCGGAGTATGAGCTGGTGGCCGTTGCCAAGAAAATCAACGAAAAGTACGGCAAGGCTGTTTACTTTGAGAACGTCAAGGGCTCCAAGTATCCTGTGTTCACCTATGCGCTGGCAAACCGTGATGGGATTGCAGCCGCTCTGAATATGGAACCTACCCAGATGACCCACCAGTGGAGCCGTCGGGAGGAGCAGCAGCTGCCCTACAAGATCGTGGAAAGCGGTCCTGTCCAAGAGGTGGTGGAAGAGGAACCCAATCTGTATGACCTTCCTCTCTGCCTCCACAGCGACGGAAACAATGGTAAGTATATTACCGGCGGTGTACTGATCGCCAAGCATCCGGATATGCCCATGATGAATGCATCCTTTAACCGCTGCCAGCTGGTGGCCAAGGATAAGCTGCATGTGCGGATGATGCCTCCTCAGCATCTGGGTATTTATTATGAGATGGCAGAGAAGCAGAACAAGCCTCTGGAACTGGCCATTGTGCTGGGTTCTTCTCCTGCCATGATGTACAGCGCAGCTTCCAAGATCCCCATTGACCGGGATGAGCTGGAATTTGCCGGCGCACTGTCGGGGGAGCAGATGGAGGTAGTACGCTGCAAGACCATCGATGTTCTGGTTCCTGCCAATGCAGAGATCGTCATCGAGGGCAAGGTCCTTCCCAATGTCAGAGAGGAAGAGGGCCCCTTCGGCGAGTTTACCGATTCCTATGTGCCGATTATGAAAAACCATGCGTTCCAGGTCACTGCCATTACCCACCGCAAGGATGCCTTCTGGCATGATATTTATGCCGGAGGTCGTGAGGATCTGAATCTGCTGGGTCTGCCCATTGAATCGGAGGTCTTTAACCATATCCGTAAGTTTGCCACTCCGGAGGACATCCTTGATGTGTACGCAGCACCGTTTGTATTCGGCTGCTTCATTCGCATGAGAAAGAAGTCGGAGGATCAGCCCAAGAATGTGCTGCTGTCCGCCCTCGCATCCTATGCGTGGACGCAGTTTGTGGTCGTCGTGGATGAGGACGTGGATGTGCGTGATCCCAATGACGTCCTGTGGGCCATTCAGACCAGGTGCTGCCCGGAGCGGGATATTATGGTGATCCCCGGTGTGTCCTCGTATACCCGAGAGGACGTCAAGGAAGAAAATGTGGGTAAATTCGGAATCGATGCCACTGCCCCCATCAGCAAGCGGTACATTTACAAGCGCCGTACCAACTGCATGGAGGATAAGGTTGAAATCAGCGACTATTACAAGCCTTGATGGAATAAGGAGGAGAAGTTAACATGAAGGATTATAAGTTTATCGGTGAAGCAGTTGACCGTCTGGTGACCGTGCCTATGTCGAACTGGACTATCCTGAAGGGACTGCCTCTGACTGAAACCTATGAAGCGGCAAGAAAGAAGGGCGGCGGGGATTCCATGACCCTCCGTGCAGCCCAGCTGTTGAACGAGCGGGTGGGAAAGGGCGATACCGTTCTGCTCCTGTCCGGCTTCGTGATCTTGAACTGGAACCGTCCTGAGACGGACGGCCCTGTGGGCGTGGCAGCCCTGGCCCGCAGTCTGGATCTGGCCCTTGGCGCAGTGCCTGTCATTCTGACGGAGGACATCCTGGTGGACAATCTGGCCAAGACCACAGAATCTGCCGGTATGATCGTGTGCCACAGTGAAGAGGAGCTCAAGCGCGGCGGACGGGGACGCAAGGCCATGGTCATGGGCTTCCCCCTGGACCATGAAGAGGCCAAGAAGCAGGCCGCTGAGATCCTGGATCGACTGAATCCCAAGGCCGTGATTGCCGTGGAGCGTCCCGGCTGGAATGATAAACACGTCCATCACAGCGGCATGGGCTATGATATTTCCTCCGTGACCGCAAAGCTGGATTACCTGTATGAAGAAGCCAGAGCCAGAGGCATCCTGACCATTGGTGTGGGTGATCTGGGCAACGAGATGGGCATGGGCAACGTGGAGGAAGAGGTCAAGGCTGGTATTCCCAACGGCGCCACTTGTCTGTGCGGCTGCGGCGGCGGTATTGCAACCAGCGTAAAGTCTGATGTGGGCCTGATCTGCAATATTTCCAACTGGGGCGCCTATGGCATCTGTGCCTGTCTGGCCGCCTTAGCCGGGGAGGAAGAGGTCCTGCACAGCGGTGAGATGGAAAAACGCATGATCCGGGCCTGCGTGGATGCAGGAGCTCTAGATCCTGTCAGCGGTATGCTAATTCCCCGCGTAGATGGTGAACCGGAGGAAATCAACGCGTACATTATTGAAATGCTTCATGGCATCGTCCGTCATGCTACCACGGGAAGCATTTTCACCCGCAGCTATATCGACACCGGAAAGAATAAGATCACCAATCTGTAAAACAAGGCGTCGGGGATATGGCCAACGGCACATATACTGACATTAAAGATTCCCGACAAGCCGGACTGAACTGCACCCCATTTGTTAGACAGTATAATATACTATCTAAGAAGTGGGGTGTTTTTCTATGCCAAAAGGAGTACCAAACAAACGATATACGCCGGAGTTCAAGAGAATGGTTGTAGAAACGTAACCGTCAAACCACCCCGCGCATGGACAGGAATGAGACAATAGTAGCGGAACGTTGCGATGAACTGCACCCCGTCAAGAAGACAGAGAAAAAATATAAAGTTTTTCCGGCCGGCAGCCATTCGCTGCTGGCCGCTTTTTATGCAGCGAGACCGAGTTCGTGCTTTTCCATCGGGGTCAACACGCCCAGATTACGCTGCACCCGTCTGGTGTTGTAATAATGGACATAGGTCTCAATCATCTGGACAAGTTCACGTTTGCTGGTAAACCGTCTGCCGTAATAGCGTTCCCGCTTCAAAATGCCCCAGAAGCCCTCCATCGGGCCGTTATCGATGCAATGCGCCACGCGGGACATGCTCTGCGTCATTCCCGCCTGCACGAGCTTGTGGTGAAATGTCCGGCTGGTATATTGGAATCCTCTGTCACTATGGAACAGGGGATGCGCGTCCGGATTGGCTTTCACAGCCTTATCAAAGGTCTTGAAAACCAACGGATTGTCGTTGCGTTCGCTGAGCACATAGGACACGATGCGCCGGTCGCAAAGGTCGAGGATGGCGCTCAGATAGAGTTTTTGTACCTTCATACCCTCAAACCATTTGAATTCGGTCACATCGGTGAGCCACTTCTCATTGGGCTTTGCGGCATAAAACTGCCTGTCCAAAAGGTTTTCGGCAAGATACTGCGGGTTCTTCACTCGCCGCGTGCAGCCATGGTTGTTGTACTTGATCGTGGAACGGATATCTCTGACCCTGCAGATGCGGAGCACCCGCTTGTCATTGACGTGGATACCGTGGTCATGGCGCAGGTCGTCATTGAGTCTCCGGTAGCCCTTATCCGGGCTTTCCTCATGGATCTTCTCGATCGTATCCGCGAGATGTTCGTTCTCCGCGGCCCGCCGGCTCAGCTTGCCGGAAGCCCATCTGTGGTAGGCCGAGCGTGCCACATGGAGCAGTTCGCAGGCCAGCTCAATGGGATAGCCCGTTTCCTCGTGCGCTTCCCGGATCGCGGCATAGATATGGCGCTGTCTCACTTCCGAAAGGCCTCTCTCCTCTCGATCTCGTCCAATTTTTTTAGCAGATCACGCTCCATTTCTGCCAGATACAGCTTGTGCTTGAGCTGTTCAATCTCGATCTGCGCTTTCTCCAGCTCGGTTCTGGGCTTCTGGTCTTTCTTTCGCTTTCCGCGCCGGTCCTCCAGACCGGCCTCGCCCATCTCCTCAAACCGCAGTGTCCATGTGCGTACCTGTTGGTAGCTTACTTTGTATTTCAGGGCCATCTCGCCGTAGTTTTTTCCACTGGCCAGACAGTCCTTGACGATCTGAATGCGCTCTTCCCGTGTGGTGTCCCGTCCCTGCTTCATGCAGCTTCCGCCTCCTGAATTCTTTCTGGAGTTGAAATCTCCATGAGCATTATACACCTTTATCCACTGTTGGAGGCTCCTTGTGCTGCGAATACAATATTTTTGGCAGATACTAAGTATACTATCTTTTCCAAACAAGTACTCCTTTGTCGCAGCTTCTTTGACTTCCGGAGGATAGCAACGGTTCCTTTTTGCTTGAACAAATGCATTTGATCCTTCCGCTCTATATAGAGCTATCCATAGTTCCATTGTTGATATGACTACTGATAATTTCGCCGCTGCAGATTTAAGCCCCATCTCACCCCGAAGGTATGCCTCTACGATTTGAACCTTTTCTTCTGCGCTGGCTTTTGCTTTCCGTGGCATAATAATGCTCCCCCTTGATTTTAAGTGAATTTGTTTTTTCACTGTTTCATCAAGGGGGAGCATATCATACAGCGTTCCGTTACTGTCATATTGGAGATGTCAGGATGGCAATCATAGTGTCCGAAATGCCGCGCAAGGCTGCAGGGGTGAGCGGCATGAATGCAGGACTACCGCGGAAGCAGCCTGTCTGTGCGGATGTAAAACAAACAAGAAGAAATCAATGTAGCGACCTATTAGTGCTGGGAGCGAGAGCCATTGGCTGCTGCTAAACTATCGCCGTGCTCCGGTGGGCCGTGTTAATTCCATTGAGAGGCCTTGATGATAACAGATACGTATTGTGACCTCGCTTCTAGATACCGGCCTTATTCCTTTTTAGATTGCAAAAGAAGTAAGTTTGCTGATGTATCATAAAATTACTGAAAGTATTACCGTAAATTTACCTGTACAGAGGGATTGAATTATCTCTAAATCCTGTGGTATTCTTATGCTGTGAAGAAAGAAATGCTTTTTGAGTCGCTCAAGGAGCATTTCTTTCTTGTTATTATGGCTCCTGAAGAATATGTAGAAGAGGTGATATAAATATATGAAAGAGAGTGTTTGCCGGATATCCAGATGTAGTAAATGTTGATCAACTTAGAGAGATGTTAGGTGGCATAGGCTACAAGGTGGCATATGGTCTGCTGCACGATGGCAGCATTCGCTTTTCATGATAGGGAACGCATTAGTCCAATATGCTGTGGTACTGGTGAAGAGTTCGAGAGCAGCGTAAGGGCGTCTGGAAAGCACGGAGATTCCGAGCCTACATCTGGAAACAATGGGAAGTTCCGAAAGTGGGAATACGGAATCTTATGAAGCTGGACATACCGAAATATTCTTTCTACAGATGGTGGTATGTGAAAGCCTGTTGGGACGTGGCCGGAGATTCAGTGCTAACATAGTTAATAAAGAACGATCGGCTCGTACGGGCAGGATACTACAGTATCCGCACCCGATACGAGCCGTTGCACTTAAGCGATTGAACTGCCGTGTACAGAACTGTGCGCGCGGTAGCCTGAGAGGACGGGGCTTGCACCCTGCCTATTTGATTGTTCATATTAAGATATTGCCCAGTGAGGGCACGATATTTTGAGGGGGGGATTACGTGTTCAAAGAATACTCCGATATCCTAACGGTTTCTCAAGTTGCAAAGGCTCTGGGACTTGGACGAAATACCGTGTATCAACTTGTCCATACGCATCAGATAGGCTATAAGCGCATTGGTACAAAAATCATTATACCAAAGGCGTGCTTAATTGACTTTGTGCTGTCAGCACGCTATACTGTAGCCAATCCATAATAGCAGACAATCTTCGCTGTCGAAAGGAGTTATTATGACAGGGAGTCTGCAAGTAAAAAATGGCAAATACTATATGGTGCTCAACAGTACCGAAAACGGAAAGAGAAAACAAAAATGGATATCTACCGGCCTGCCTGAAAAAGGAAATAAACGCAAGGCGGAACAGATGCTGCGGGAGAAGCTGACGGAAGAAGAAAAGCGAAATCCGGTAGTGTGTTCAGATATGACTGTGGCGGATTGTGTTCGGCGATGGCTTACACGTATGAGGCGGCGAGTAGATGAGGTGACATACAGAAGTTATCAGCACACGGCTGAAACACATATCCTTCCATACTTTGACGAGAACAGGCTAAAACTGTGCGATTGTACGGTAGAGGTGCTTCAGACTTATTTTGATGAGAAATATCGGAACGGCCGTAAAGATGGCAAGGGCGGACTGTCCTCTAAAACCATGCGCCACCATAAAGGTATTTTGGGCCAGGCATTAGCGGAATGCGTGAAAGATGGGCTGATTCCATCGAACCCTTGTCAATATGTTGAAATGCCGCGCAGAGAACGCCATGAAGCGCATTTCTATAGTGCGGAGCAGCTGCAGCAGCTTATTACAGCCCTGAACGGTGATCCGATACAGCCGCTTGTAAAGATCGCAGCGCTTTATGGACTGCGGCGCAGCGAACTTCTTGGCTTGAAGTGGGACAGTATTGATTTTGAAAATGGTATGGTGCTGATTCGCCACACGGTTTGTAAGATGATTGTCACCGTGGAAAAGGATAAGACGAAAACCCAAAGCAGCCGCCGAAGCTTTCCTATGACAGAAGAAGCACGGGAGATTTTTCTGAAAGCAAAAGCTGAGGAAGAAGAAAACCAGCGTTTGTTCGGCAAGGCCTACCAGAAGAATGACTATGTTTTCAAATGGCCCGATGGGCGCACATTTGCTCCGGACTATGTGACGCATCATTTTTCAAAAATGCTTGAACGGTATGGAATGCCACACATTCGATTCCATGAACTCCGTCATAGTTGCGCCAGTCTGTTGCTGAATAACGGTTGCGGCCTGAAAGACGTACAGGAATGGATGGGACACAGCGACATTCAAACGACTGCCAATATCTACGGGCATTTGGATACCTCCAGAAAGCAAAGCCTTGCAGATAAGCTGACAGAATGCCTGAATGAAAGATGTTAGAAAAACGTTAGAAAAAAGGTGTATGAAGCTTATCCTGAGATAAAATAAAAACCGCGAACCCATTGAAATCAATAGGTTCGCGGTGGTACGCCGTGAGGGATTCGAACCCCCGGCCTTCTGGTCCGTAGCCAGACGCTCTATCCAGCTGAGCTAACGGCGCGTGTCTCATATCGGACAACGGTGTTATACTACCACAGCTTTCAGGGAAATGCAAGAGGAAATTTCAAATTTTTAGAAAAAATTTGGGGACAGGTCAAAACAATGAATTTGACAAGGGGCGTGTGGCAAGGGTAAAATATCATTGATTTTGATTTTTTGCAAGGAGCACACTATGGAAAATACTTTCAAAGGCAGCAAAAACTACGTTGCGAGCCCGGAGCTGATGAATGCGGTGAACATCGCGATGGCGCTCAAAAAACCGCTTCTCATCAAGGGCGAGCCGGGCACGGGAAAGACAATGCTCGCCGAGGCTGTGGCCGAGGCGCTGGGCAAAAAGCTCATCATCTGGAGCGTCAAGTCCACGACGAAGGCACAGGACGGCCTGTACGTCTACGATGTGGTGCAGCGTTTATACGACAGCCAGTTCGGCACATCCGGCGTGGACGATATCGCAAAGTATATCAAGCTCGGCAAGCTCGGCGAGGCGTTTTCCGCTGACGAGCAGGTCGTGCTGCTGATCGACGAGGTCGACAAAGCAGACCTCGAGTTCCCGAACGACCTTCTTTGGGAGCTCGACAAGATGGAATTCTACATTCCCGAGACGAAGGAGACCATCAAGGCCAAGCACCGTCCCATCGTCATCATCACCTCGAACGCGGAAAAGGAGCTGCCGGACGCGTTCCTGCGCCGCTGCATCTTCCACTATATTGAATTCCCCGACCAGCAGCAGATGGAAAAGATCATCCGTGTCCACTTCGATCATGTCGACGAGACGCTTTTGATGCAGGCGATGCAGGCGTTCTACTATATCCGCTCGATCGACTCGGTGGAGAAAAAACCCTCGACATCCGAGCTTGTCGACTGGATCCGCGCGCTCGAGCTTACCGGCGTGGACACGTCCCGCATCACGAAGGAGATCCCGTTCATCGGGGTGCTCCTCAAAAAGGACAAGGATATCTCCACCGTGCAGCGCCGGCTGAGAAGATAAGAACGCCATGTTTACTGGATTTTTCTACCTTCTGCGCGCGCACGGCTTTCGCGTCAGCCTGAATGAGTGGATGACGCTCATCGAGGGGCTGATGCTGGACCTGCAGCACGATTCGCTCACGGGCTTTTACGAGCTCTGTCGCGCGGTGCTCGTCAAGTCCGAGGCGGATTACGACAAGTTCGACCAGATCTTCCTTGAATACTTCGACGGCGTGCCATATCAGGACGAGCTTCCCAAGGAGCTGATGGACTGGCTCAACAACCCTGCCGCCGCAATGGAGGAGTTCCGCAAGTTCCTGCGCACGCAGGGCTATGAGGAAAAGAGCATTGAGGAAATTCTCAAAATGTTCGAAGAGCGCCTCAAGGAGCAGACCGAGGAGCACAACGGCGGCTCGTACTGGATCGGTACGAACGGCTACTCAAACTTCGGCAATAGCGGCCACAGCCCGCAGGGCATCCGTGTGGGCGGGAAGAGCATGTACCGCCGCGCGTTTCAGGTGGCGGGGGAGCGCAGGTTCCGCGACTTCCGCAAGGACAATGTGCTCGATATCCGACAGTTTCAGATGGCGTTCCGCCTGCTGCGCCAGTATTCCGAGCAGACGCAGGAGGCCAAAACGGAGTTCGACGTGGATGGGACCGTGCGCGAGACCTGCGACAACGCGGGAACGCTGTCGGTCTGCTACAAGCGTCCGCGCAAAAATACCGTCAAGGTGCTGATGCTGATGGACTCCGGCGGCTCGATGGAGTATTATTCCAACCTCTGCTCCATGCTCTTCCAGGCGGCGCGGCAGTCGAACCATTTTAAAGAGCTGCACGTCTACTACTTCCACAACTGCATTTATTCAAGCGTCTATACCGACCCGCGGATGTACCGCGAGCACGCGGTGCCGACGGACTGGATCCTGCAGAATTTCGGCAGCGAGTACAAGGTCATTTTAGTCGGCGATGCGCTGATGGACATGTATGAGCTGATGGAAAAGCGCTACGACTACCGCACCGGCGAGGCGAAATGGTCGGGCCTCGATCAGATCAAGCGCTTCTGCGAGCACTACGACCACCTGATCTGGCTCAATCCCGAGGAGCCCCCGCGCTGGGGCGGCTACTGGGGCGAGAGCTACGGCTATATCGCAAGGGCGGTGGACATGTACCCGCTGACCGTCGACGGTCTCGAGCGCGGCATGAAAAAGCTGCTCGTGAACCGGTAAAGGAATAAAAAAGAGGACGGGAGTTACCCGCCCTCTTTTTTGACCCACGGCGGCAAAATTGGTGTCCAAACGGAACAATTTCGCCCGATGGGGAAAGACAAGCGGCGAAAGCAGTGATATACTGCCAAGGGGTTAGAGATGACTAACTCCAAAGGACAGGAGCGAAAGAGATGACCGCAGAGAAACTATTTGAACATCAGGGCGCTATTTTTGCTGGCGCAGAGCGACGGCTGCGCGGTCTGGCAGTTTCGAAACGAGACCGGCGACGGCACGATGACCACCTATGAGATCTTTTCGGGCGTGATGCTCGCGTTCAACGACTTTCACATGGAGCGCTACGAGTGCGATTTTGTGGCCGACCGGCGGATGCTCGCCATCGACCACTGCCGCGAGGGGCGCATGGAGTACGCCGCGAGCGACAACTTGGTCGCCTACGCGGCGGCGGGGGATATGCAAAAGCTCCGCAACTTCTGTTGCGGAGCTTTTGCTGTTCGCCACCGGTGGACGATTTGAGCAAAAATGTGCAATGGCTTTCGCCCTTTTGATGGTAGCGGAATAACAGATGCTAAGCTATATTATAATAAATCGCGTCGAATAATGCGGCTTGCTTTGTGCAAGTGTGACGAAATGAGAGACTGAAGCGGTGTTTTTGCAGATCTGCCTCTTGCGGAACGCAAAATAAAGTGCTATATTACGGTAGCGTGATAAAGTGAACGGGGGAATACATCGATTTTGCAGACAAAGCGGCATTCGTTCGAACACTGAAAATTTTAGGAGGAAACAACACATGAAAGGAAGCGTACTCAAAAAGTTTCTCTGCACCTGTCTGGTGACGGCCGCGGCCCTTGCCGCGACGACCATCAGCGCCTCCGCCTGCACGACGATCTACGTCGGCGGCGACCTCGTCGAAGAGGGCACGCCCTTCGTCGCCCGCACGGAGGACTACGGCTCTGACTACAACAAGCTCTGGTTCATCAGCGAGAGCGGCAAGTGGAAGCAGGGCGACCACTACGTCGGCTGCCCGGAATACGGACCGTTCGAGTGGGATTTCACCCACGACAGCTACCGTTTCACCTATTTTACGAACGATATCTACTATGATGGCATTTGCCCCGAGTGCGGCGAAAAGGCCGACCACTACTCCTACACCGAGTTCGGCACGAACGAAAAGGGCGTGTCCGTCTCCGCGACCGAAACGCTCTACGGCAACGAAAAGGTGACGGAAGCCGACCCGTACCGCGACGCCGAATGGGCGGAAGCGAACAAGAGCGAGCGCATCGGCATTGAAGAGACCGATATCCCGACCATCATCCTGGCCGAGGCATCCTCCGCGCGCGAGGGCGTGAAGCTGCTGCTCGACATCTACGAGAATTACGGCTGCGTGGCCGCCTCCGGCGTGTTCGTCTGCGACAAGGACGAGGTCTGGTACGTTGAAAATTGCAGCGGCACGCAGTATGTCGCCATCAAGCTCAACAACAACATGATCTTCCTTGAACCCAACATGGCCGTCATCGGCCGCGTCGATCTGGACGATGAGAACGTCATCGCCTCCAAGGACCTGATCGCGGTGGCGAAGAAGGCCGGAACGTTCGTCGGCGACGAGGCGAAGAACATCATCGACTTCCGTGCGTCCTATGCCCGTATCAGCGAGAAGATGGACCAGCGCATGATCGACGGCCTGAACTACCTGAACGCGGCTTACAAATATGACAGCGACGCGCTCGTGGCCGACAACACGAAATTCACCATCTCCAACCTTGACGCGAGCGACAAGCTTGTCGCGCTCTACACCAACATCAAGGCCGACCGCAAGCTCGACAAGGACGATGTGTTCGGCTACTACAAGCTTTCCTCCATCGGCAAGGCCAGCAACCAGGAGATCGAGATCTTCCAGCTCTTCAAGGACCGTCCGGTCGAGACCGCGACCGTGGGCTGGGTCGGCGTCGGCAACATGTCCTACAACGTGTTTGTCCCGTACTATCCCATGCTGATCGACAGCATGTACTCCGGTTATCAGGTCAGCACCGCGTCCGCGGCGTTCACAACCGAGAAGCCCGACACCTTCTGCACCTACGGCACGAGCTGGGCGCAGGATGCCGAGGGCAACTGGCAGCGCGTTTCCGGCTTCAAGGCGTATCCGAGCAACTGGAAGGATTCCTATTACTTCACGTTTGAGGGTCTCGGCGGTTACATCGCCAACGCCGACAAGATCACCGGCAAGCCCTTGAAGGCCGAGGCCAAGGCCTACGTCGCCGATCAACTCGCCGCCCTCCAGCAGGAGCTCTACAAGGACTTCGTCACGACCGACCAGCTCGCCAAGGCGGATGATGCCCGCGCCCTTACCACCGAGAACGGCAAGACCATGGCTGAAAAGGCCCACAAGCTGGGCGTTGAGCTCGTCGAGTACATCACGAAGGATGAAGCGCTCCAGCCGAGCGTGTTCACCGATGTCAAGGAAGGCGCCTACTATGTGGACGCTGTGAACTGGGCCGTGGATAAGAAGGTCACCTCCGGTAAGACCGAGACGACCTTCGCCCCCAACGACTCCTGCACCCGCGCGCAGGCCGTCACGTTCCTGTGGCGCGCCGCCGGCAGCCTCGAGCCGACCGCAAGCGAGATGACCTTCACCGACGTGAAGGCGGACAGCTACTACGATAAGGCCGTTTTGTGGGCCGTCGAGAACAAGATCACCTCCGGCATGAGCGACACGCTGTTCGCGCCCGACGCGACCTGCTCGCGCAGCCAGATCGTGACGTTCCTGTACCGCATGCAGAACAGTCCTGAGAGCAAGGCAGAGAATCCGTTCACCGATGTCAAGGCGGACGCCTACTACGCAAACGCCGTCCTGTGGGCCGTGGAAAACGGCGTGACCACCGGTGCGAGCGCGACGACTTTCGACCCCGCGGGCGACTGCACGCGCGGTCAGATCGTCACTTTCCTCTATCGCTGCCTGAGCAAGTAAGCGATAAAAGCAAACAGGAGAGCCCCCGAAGAAAACCTTCGGGGGCCTTTTCTTTGCGGAACGGGTGGGAGAAATATCAACAGAAGTTGATGTTGCGTTGAGAAAGAGTTCATCTGCTTGCGGTAAAAATATAAAATCTGATGTTGTAAGTTCCGGCGGGGATGCCCGCAGATGAGGTTTTTATCTTTCAGGAAGGAAGAAACGAACGATGCGAGTGAAGATTATTTCCGACAGCACGTGCGACCTGTCGCCCGCGCTGCTCGAGCGCTATGATATTGCCGTCACGCCGCTGTGCGTCATCAAGGACGGCAAGGACTTCCACGATGGTGTGGACATCACGCCCGCCGACATTTTTGCCCACGTGGACGGCGGCGGAGACCTTTGCAGCACGTCGGCGGTCAGCCAGTACGAGTACGGCGAGATGTTCGCGCGCTACGCGAACGAGTATGACGCGGTGGTGCAGATCACCATCGGCGCGAATTTCTCCTGCTGCTATCAGAATGCCTGCGCCGCGGCGCAGGAGTACGAGAACGTCTTTGTGGTCGATTCGGAGAATTTGAGCACCGGCCAGGGCCTTCTGGTCGTCGCGGCGGCGAAGCTCGCCGAGCAGGGCCTTTCCGGCGCGGAGATCGCCGAGCGCGTGCGCGCGCTCGCGCCGAAGGTCGAGGCGAGCTTTTTGATCGAGTGCCTCGACTACATGCGAAAGGGCGGCCGCTGCTCGGCTGTGGCCGCGCTGGGCGCGAATCTTCTGCACCTGAAGCCCTGCATCGAGGTGCGAAACGGCAAGATGGCCGTGTGCAAGAAGTACCGCGGCTCGTTTGAAAAGTGCATCCGCCAGTATGTAAAAGAGCGCCTTGACGGGCGCGAGGACATCGCGCCGGAGCTCGCGTTCATCACCCACGCGGCGGCGGACGCGAACGTCGTGGCCGCGGCGAAGGAGGAAGCGGCACAGTACGGATCGTTTGAGACCGTCGAAGAGACGCAGGCGGGCTGCACCGTCTCGTGCCACTGCGGCCCGAACACGCTCGGCATCCTGTTTGTGAGAAAGTAAAGGAGAAACCACCGTATGGCTCGCCATACGGTGGTTCTTTTTCAGTATTTTGCGCTTTTTCGCCAAAAGACGACTGCCAGCGCGGCGCAGACCGCGATGGCGGCGGCGTAGGGGATGACGAGCAGAAACGCGGTGTTCGCCGGTGCGCTGTAAGAAGCATAGAGGATGCCCCAGAGCATGTCGCAGTAGTTGAATGCGACAACGGCGCACATCACGTCGGAGAGCAGAATCGCCAGCACGGCGAAGGTACAGGACAGAGCTTTCATGGAGAGACCTCCTTATTTGTGTTTGGTGCTTTTGAGCAGCAGCGCCGCGCCCGCGGCGATGGCCGCGACGCAGAGCAGCAGAAAAATGCCGCTGCCGTCGATGCGGATCATCGACGATCCGCTGATCTGCGCGGGAACGGACGGGACAAGGATCGACAAAACGCCATAGACGATCAACGCGGCCGCGCCGCCGAGGCAGAGAATGAGGCTCAAAAGCCGCATCGTCCGGTGCTCCTCCTGCGCTTCGGCGGGCGCGGCATCCGGCGCACCGTCTTTTAGAAGGTAGTCGAGCGAGATGCCGAAGTAATTGCTCAGCGCGAGGAGCTTGTCGCTCTCAGGCATCGCGCTGCCGCCCTCCCATTTAGAGATGGCCTGACGCGAGACGTTCAGCGCCTCTGCAAGCTGCTCCTGCGAAAGACCGCTCTTTTTGCGCAGTGTGTAGAGTTTTTCAGGTAGTGCCATGGTTCCTCCTTTCGCAAAAAGCATAGCGTTAGTGTGCGCAAAATGCCATGTATTGCAGTAGACAATCGCGCAACCGTGGGTAGCAATGAAGACTTTTTGCGGAAAACAGTCCTGCTTTTGCCCATTTTACCATGCGGAGGGGGAAAGCGCCAGCGGAGAGCAAAAAATCGCCCGAACTGGAATTTGTTCGGGCAATTTTGGTTCAGTTCTGTTCCTCGGAGGGGGCGTTCTTCTTTTCAAGCTCCGCGCGCAGCATGCGGTTTTCAGCCTGCAGGGCGTCAAGCTTGTCGTTCAGCGGGGCGAGCTGCTTTTTGAGCTCGCGCGCGACGATGCCCTGATAGAATTTGTACCGGCTCGCTGTGCCGGCTGCGGCGCACACAACAGTCACGCCGCCGGCGATGAGGCCGGCCTTTTTCCAGTCGACCTTGCGGACGACTTGCAGCACGGCGCGCTGGTCGAGCTTTTTGCCGCGCAGCGGCGCGGGCGCAGCGCTCTCCGCGCGCACGGGGAGAATGTGGATGGTTTCGAGCATTTTCATCGGATCGTCCTCCTTGATCCATGTTATTTTTCGACTCTAAAGGTACCATGCCGCGTGCGGAATGTCAACCGCGGGGATGCGTTGCAATGGATAGAAAAACGTGCTATGATGACCGAAGATTTTTGATTCGAAAGGAAGCGAGGGGAGCGATGCTCCCGCGTTGACATGATCGCGATTCTGCTTGCGCCGGTGTACCTGCTGGCGAATTACTATTTACTGCGCCGCGTGATGGGCTGGGTGAAAGCCTGGTTCCCGTTTTTCCGCACAGCGCGCCACTGGGCGCTGCCCGTGGCTGTGCAGGCGTTTCTGGCCTGCTCCATCGTCATCGCGTTTTTCCTGCCGGAGGGGCGGGCGCGGCGCGTGATGAAGCTCATCGGCAACTACTGGCTCGGCGTACTGCTGTATGTGCTGCTCGCGGTCATCGCGGCGGACCTGCTGCGGCTGCTGCTGGGGGACGTGCTGCCGTTCAAGCACATTTTCGTCACGACACAGATGCACCGCATCGCGGGCTGTGTGTGCGCGCTGGTCATTTTGATCGCATCCATCTGGGGCGTCGTCAACGCGCGCATCATCCACGTGACGCCGTATGACGTGACGGTCGATAAGACTGTTGAGGGCATGGACGAGATGAAGGTTGTGCTCGTGGCCGACCTGCACCTTGGCTACAACATCGGCGAAAAGCAGATGCAGCAGATGGTAGACAGGATCAACGAACAGGACGCCGACCTCGTCGTCATCGCGGGAGACATCTTCGATAACGAGTGGGAGGCGGTGGAAGCCCCTGAGACCATCGCCGCCACGCTGCGCAGCATCAGGTCGAAATACGGCGTTTACGCCTGCTACGGCAACCATGACATCGAAGAGCCGGTCCTTGCGGGCTTCACCTTCCGCCAGAGCGAGAAGAAGGAGAGCGACCCGCGCATGGACGAATTCTTGAAGGACGCGAACATCACGCTCCTGCGTGACGAAGGCATGCTCATCGACGGAAAGTTCTACCTTTATGGCCGCCCCGACGCGCACCGCCCGGGCCGCGGCATCGAGACGCGCAAGACGCCCGACGAGATCACGGCGGATATGGATAAGAATAAGCCCATCATTGTCCTTGACCACCAGCCCAAGGAGCTGCAGGAGCTCGCGGACGCGGGCGTCGACATAGACCTCTGCGGCCACACGCACGATGGACAGATGTTCCCGGGAAATCTCACCATCAAGCTGATGTGGGAAAATGCCTGCGGGTATCTCCAAAAGGGAAAGATGCACAACATCGTCACCTCCGGCGTCGGCCTGTTCGGACCCAACATGCGCGTGGGGACAAAAGCAGAGATTTGTCCGATTACCATCTATTTTGCATAAATGCAAAGCACTTTGCGGCACTTGCGCCGCGGGGATCGCAGCGCCGAAGGCGCTGCACGAGTCAAAGGGGCCATTCTCTTTCGCGAAAGAGAATGGCCCCTTTGGAACCCCAAGAGAAAGGCTTAGATTGGCAGTCTCGGGCTCGAAGGGGC
>ENA-OPDH01000443-OPDH01000443.1-human-gut-metagenome-genome-assembly--contig:-NODE-443-length-33003-cov-3.035086_pt1 | contig 33003 bp, 26 predicted proteins | sample MGYA00241260_ERZ501500 | MGnify/ENA primary metagenome ERZ501500 (study PRJEB25962, sample SAMEA2042519) | human gut metagenome | biome: human gut; feature: human-associated habitat; material: faeces...
AGAATCTGTGTGTGGTTCAGGGCAGCCGCAAACTGGCCGAAAAACGTAGGACGAAGAAATCCGGCAATACGGTATTTGAGAGACTGCTGGCAGCTGGTCAGCGCCTGATCGCAGTGATCCACAAGAACAAAGAAATCGCAAACAAAGATATGGCGAAATTTGCAGATCAGATCAATGCACTGTGTGATAAGTGGGACAGATAATAATTGTTAAAATAGAACTATTCAGAAACATGCTGAGTAGTTCTGTTTTTATGTATCGTTGTTTAAATGAGGAGGATAGCAATGATTAATGAAATCATGGAGTACAATAAAAAATTTGTGGAGAATAAAGCGTATGAGCCGTATCTGACCAGTAAGTATCCGGACAAGAAACTTGCAATCCTGACCTGTATGGATACCCGGCTGATCGAGCTGCTCCCGGCGGCACTCGGCCTGAAAAACGGTGATGCGAAGATTATTAAAAACGCCGGCGGCGTGATCACGCATCCATACGGAAGTGTGGTCCGCAGTCTTCTGGTTGCCATCATTGAACTTGGTGTGGAAGAGGTTATGGTCATCGGACATACGGACTGCGGCGTGCAGGGCATGGACGGCGGAAAGCTGCTGGAGGAACTGACGCACAGAGGAATTTCCCAGGAGCATATTGACATTATCCGCAGCAGTGGGATCAATCTGGAAAAATGGCTGGGCGGATTCGACTGTGTGGAACAGTCAGTGAAAGATACTATCCTTGCACTTCAGAAACATCCGTTGATGCCAAAGGATATCATGATTCGCGGTTTTATCATGGATTCCGTGACCGGAGAACTGACAAAAGTTTCCGTGGAGTAGCGGTTTTGTCTTTTCTTATATCGGAAGCAGTGTTATACTGTTAGGGATAAAGAAATCTGCATTTGGAGAGTTTTTTTGGAAGAATTCTGAGAATGCAAAATGAGACAAAAGGAGAAATTTCATGCCTGTATTTGATTTTAATAATAAACCGGATAAAAATTCTCATGGAGAATGTACATATACAATGTTGTTTTCGAATGCATCTGAAGCCACAGCAGAATCACCGATTCTGTTACTGGACAACCAGAGCCGCCAGTGGAAACATCATTCCTGTGGTGTGTTTACCAACCCGGTAAAACGCACATCCTTTGAATTCGAGGAGGAAGATGGCAAAGTCAGTGCGGATATTTTACAGATGGATGCTCGTTTTGTCAGTCTGCTCCGCTGGCTGGGAGAAAATCACATCACTGTGCGTCTGTCTGGTGTGAACCGGCCGGATGGCTATGCGGTATATAAAATCCGTGAGATTGCGTTCGGCGGCGGTACGAAATTATCTGCAGAAGATGGATTTTTGCAGTTTATGATGGAGCGTCTGTTTGCAAGCAATGCACCGACAGAGGCGAATGATGAGGAAGAGCAGGAAGAAGAAGGCGACAGCATGAAGCTGACCAGTCTGCAGAGTATTACAGATTTTATGAACTGCGCAGGACGAACCCTGCCGGATAATATTCGTCTGTGGGCTCGCCGGAACCTGGCGGTGGCCCGTTCCCATGAAGTATCCGCGGAGGAGCGCCGGCATGCACAGCGTGCGTTGTCCATTATGATGAACATTCGCTGGAAGAGTAATTATTTTGAAGCAATTGATCCGGAGGAGGCACGTCGGATCCTGGATGAGGAATTATATGGTATGGAGCGTGTAAAACAGCGTATCATTGAGACCATTATCCAGATCAACCGTACGCACACGCTGCCAGCGTATGGTCTTCTTCTGATCGGACCTGCCGGAACCGGAAAATCCCAGATTGCCTATGCGGTAGCACGTATCCTGAAACTGCCGTGGACCACACTGGATATGAGTTCCATTCATGATCCGGAGCAGCTGACCGGAAGCTCCCGTGTCTATGCCAATGCAAAACCGGGTATCATTATGGAAGCATTTTCCGCAGCAGGTGAGTCCGGACTGGTATTTATTATCAACGAGCTTGACAAGGCATCCAACGGAAAGGGGAACGGAAATCCTGCAGATGTCCTGCTGACACTGCTGGATAACCTGGGATTTACCGATAATTACATGGAGTGCATGGTTCCGACTGTCGGTGTATATCCGATTGCTACGGCCAATGACAAAGACCGTATCAGTGCACCGCTGATGTCCCGTTTTGCAGTAATCGAGATCCCGGATTATACACCGGAAGAGAAAAAGACGATTTTCTCACGTTTTTCATTGCCGAAAGTATTAAAACGTATGGGCATGAGCGAGCAGGAATGTATCGTTACACCGGAAGGTCTGGATGTAGTTGTGAGAAAATATGAAAACACTACCGGTATCCGTGATCTGGAGCAGGCAGCAGAGCATATCGCTGCCAATGCATTGTATCAGATTGAGGTAAATCATGTGGCATCGGTCACTTTCGACGCAGCAGCAGTGGAAGCTTTGCTGGAGTAAGGTTTCAACTAGACATGGATAGATTTTGCGAAAGCAATGATTCTGTCCATGTCTTTTTGGTAAGTAGGAGTCTGAGAACGGATACCGGCTTATGATATGAGGAAAACACTATGACAGAAAATAATAGAAACAGACACATCTGTACCGGACTGATGGCGCATGTGGATTCAGGAAAAACCACACTGTCAGAGGCTCTTTTGTATGCTTCCGGGACAATTCGGAAACTTGGAAAAGTAGATACAAAAGATGCGTTTCTGGATACAGATGCGAGGGAACGTGACCGGGGAATTACAATTTTTTCCAAACAGGCGGAGTTGACCTGGCAGGGAATGGAGCTGACTTTGCTGGACACGCCGGGACATGTAGATTTTTCCGCAGAGATGGAGCGGGTGCTTCAGGTGCTGGATTACGCGGTACTGCTGATCAGCGGGGCAGACGGTGTGCAGGGACATACACAGACATTGTGGAGTCTGCTGCAACAGTATGAGATTCCGACGTTCCTTTTTATCAATAAAATGGATCAGCCCGGTGCCAACAAGGAAGCGCTGATGGCAGAGTTAAAAAGCAGGCTTTCTGAGGGATGCATTGATTTTTCCCATGCGCAGTATATGGAAAACGGAAAATCGGCTCATGATAAGATAGAACAGGGGGAATATGTGGGCAGATCAGATTCTCTGATACCGGATACCGAGGCTATGGAATTCTGGTATGAGGAGCTTGCTACCTGTCAGGAGGAGGCACTGGAAACGTATCTGGAAACCGGAAGTATTCCGAAGAAACAGATTCGGGATATGATCACAGACCGGCTGGTATTTCCTTGCTATTTTGGTTCTGCATTGAAAATGCAGGGGATTGAGGCGTTTCTGGATGGATTTGCAGAGTGGACGGAACCGGTACAGTATCCGCCGGAGTTTTCCGCAAAAGTATATAAGATTTCACGGGATGAGCAGGGAAACCGTCTGACCCATTTGAAAGTTACCGGAGGCACACTGAAAGTCAAAGATCTTCTCTGTACAAAGACGGAAGGGGAAGATGAGACTTTGGAAAAAGTAAATCAGATCCGTATTTATTCCGGTGAAAAATATGAAGTTCGTCAGGAAGCAGAGGCGGGAGAAGTCTGTGCGGTGACAGGCTTACAGGAGACTTATCCTGGACAGGGACTTGGGGAAGCAGCAGAGACGCTGCCACCAATTTTGGAACCGGTGCTGACCTGTCAGGTGTGTCTGCCGGAGGGCTGTGATCCGGCGGTGATGCTTCCGAAACTGAAACAGCTGGAGGAGGAACAACCGGAGCTTCACATCATATGGGATGAGCAGCTGCAGGAAATCCAGGCACAGATCATGGGCGAGATCCAGACTGAGATCCTGCAAAGTGTGATCGCAGAGCGCTTTGGTGTGGATGTGACTTTTGGCAGTTCCCATATTGTATATAAAGAAACCATTGCAAATACCGTGGAGGGAGTCGGACATTTTGAACCACTGCGCCATTATGCAGAGGTACATCTTCTGTTGGAACCGCTCCCTGCAGGCAGCGGACTGGTATTTGCAGCAGACTGCAGTGAGGAACTGCTGGATAAAAACTGGCAGCGTCTGATTCTGACGCATCTGATGGAGCGGGAGCACCGCGGGATACTGACAGGATCTGTGATCACGGATATGAAGCTGACACTGATTGCCGGGCGTGCGCATCAGAAACATACCGAGGGTGGGGATTTCCGGCAGGCGACGTACCGGGCCATCCGCCAGGGTCTGATGGAAGCAGAGTCCGTACTGCTGGAACCATATTATGAGTTCCGGATGGAAATCCCGGAGGAGATGATCGGCAGGGCGATGACGGATGTGGAAAAAATGAGTGGAACCTTTGAACTGGCACCGAAAGAACATGGATTTTCTGTGCTCATCGGCAAAGCACCGGTTAGTGAGATACAGAATTATCCGAAAGAAGTGGCGGCTTATACGAAAGGATTCGGACGGATCTTCCTGACACCGGCAGGCTATGCACCCTGCCATAATGCAGAAGAAGTCATTGCTGCCATCGGATATGATGCGGAGCATGACACGGCCAATCCTTCCGGTTCTGTATTCTGTGCCCACGGAGCAGGTTTTCATGTTCCATGGAACGAAGTAAAGAAACATATGCATGTGGAAGGCTGGCAGCCGGAGACAGCAGTCCGTGAAGAACTGCCGGAGCGAGCCACCCACAGTGTGATGGATGAATGGATCGGGGTGGATGAGGTAGATGCCATTCTGGAAAAAACATTTTATGCAAACAGTGGAGCGCGGACCAGAAGGAACGGTGTGGTGCGCCGCCGCAGAGTGGAAAGCCGCAGTGAATCGGTAACGAGGAGCTTTACGCCACAGCCCAGGAAGCAGGAATATCTGCTGGTGGATGGATATAATATCATTTTTGCATGGGATGAGCTGAAGGAACTTGCCCGGGAAAATATGGATGCAGCCAGAGGTATTCTGCTGGATAAGTTGTGTAATTATCAGGGAATGAAACAGATGGAAGTCATCGCAGTCTTTGATGCTTACCGTGTGGCGGGACATCAGACAGAATGCTCGGATTATCATAACATTCATGTGGTATTTACAAAAGAAGCAGAGACAGCAGATCAATATATTGAAAAATTTGCACATATGAACGCATCGAAGTATCAGGTGACAGTGGCAACTTCCGATGGGCTGGAACAGATCATCATCCGGGGGGAAGGCTGCCGGTTGCTGTCTGCGCGGGATTTACACGCAGAGATGGAACTGTCCGGCAAGCAGCTGCGGGAGAGTTATCTGGAACAGACGAGTGCGAAGAATCGTCTGATCGGGGAACTGCTGGAGGCACAGAAAAAATCGGAAGAGTGAAAAACAGTCTTTAAAAACAAAAAATGCAGAGCATCCCTGAGGTATGGGAGGATTGGGAGAGGATGAAAACACAGTTTAATATAACAAGTATGAAATGGGATCTGGAGCGTTATACGTCTGTGGAAGATTTTGCAACAGCGCTGGAGGGCTTTGATGGTGTGGAACTGATGGATTACGGGGATGATATCAGTCCTATTATTCCGGAAGAAAAGGTGATTGGCATACATATGCGCTGTCCGTATCACTGGCTTGATTTCTGGAACGGAGATATGGAACGGTGTATCCGGGAATATGGATCCGAAAAACAGGTATACGAAAATTTTGGTGGAACAGACCGCCAGGCACTGGTGGACGCATTTTTGCAGGATTGGAACCGTGCGCTGCTTCATCAGGCAGAGTATGCGGTATACCACATTTCTGATGTTACCTGCATGGAATGTCTGACGGGGGAATATGCACATACGGATGAGGAAGTCATCGATGCGGCCTGTGAAATGATCAACCAGGCATTGCCGGCGACAGCAGAAGGTCCCTGGCTGCTGCTGGAAAACCTGTGGCATCCGGGACTGACGTTTACCCGGCCGGAGATGACCAGACGGCTGCTGGAAGGAATTCATTATCCGAAAACAGGATTTATGCTGGACACCGGTCATCTGATGCATACGGATCTGGAGCTGAACTCCCAGGAGGAGGCGGTCTCATATATCCACCGGTGTCTGGATCAGCACGGTGAGCTGTGTGATCACATCCGGGGCATTCATCTGAACCAGTCACTGACCGGAGCATACCGGAAACAGCTGATGGAAAATCTGCCGGAACTGTCTGAGGATTATAACGAACGGATGGAGAAAATCTATACCTGCGTATTCCGGATGGATCAGCATAAACCCTTTACCTGCGCAGGGGTACGGGAGCTTATTAAGCGGATTGATCCGGACTATCTGACTTATGAATTTATATCAAATAACCGGGAAGAACATATGGAATTGCTACGGCAGCAGCGCCAGGCACTACAAGAGCGTTGATTAATAGTAGAAGTGTAAATAAAAAGGAAATCTGTTCCTCGATGCAAGGCGTTTCAGCCTGTATGAGTACACAGATTTCCTTTTTTCCTATCAAAATACTTCACATTACTGACAGAGTGTGCTATAATTAGCACTCAATAAGATAGTTTGCTAACAAAAAGGGAGGCGATAGTATGTTAGTTTTGCCTGTATATGATTTACTGCTCCTGCCGGGAGTGACCTTTTATTTTAAAAAAGATATTCTGGACCGGATGCAGGTGGAAAAAGTAGAAAAAGGAGAGGAAATTCTGTTTTTAATTCAGAAATCAGAAAAACGCCGGGAAGATCTGACGGTGGATGATTTTCAAAACAAAGGTCTGGTCGGAACGGTTGAAAATATTGATGATGATGGGAATCTGAGTATCCGTATACACGATCGCGTGGAAATTTCCGATGTGGAACTGCAGAACGGTGAGTTTATGGCAGATGCAGCCATCTGCTCTGAATGCACAGATCTTCCGGAGGAGGAAGAAAAAGCAATTTATAAAGAGACAAAGGACAGTCTGGTACAGTTTGTCAACGGTTTTCCGTGGGGCGTCTGGGCACGGGCTTTCATACAGCACTGGAATACGATGACGGAGATTGTGTGTGCGATTTCCGGGTATCTGAATCTGTCAGCAGAAGAAAAATATGAGATCATGGAGACTGATTCAGAGCGAGAAAGAGTCGGGCTGATGCAGAAAGCAGTTTATGAATTTATCGAGATGGCTCATGTCAGTAATGAGGCAGAGAGTGCACAGAAGGAGACCCATGAGCGTGTATACCGTGAATCAGCACTGAAGAAACAGATTGATTTTCTGCAGCAGCAGCTGGATGAGATGCATCCGGAAAATATATCTGATGTGCGGAAATTTGAGAAGAAGATTGAAGAATCCGGTATGAATGAGGAAGCATTGCGGGAGGCCCAGAAGGTTTTAAACCGGATGAAGCAGGAGGGCAAGGACAGCCATGAGTATGGTTTGCTTTATGACTATCTGGATTTTATGACATCTCTGTACTGGAAGAAGGCGGCGCCGGAAGAGATTGATCTAAATAAAGCAGAACAGATCCTGGATGAACAGCACTATGGACTGAAAAAAGTCAAAGAGCGCATTGTGGAGCAGATCGCCGTTATGGCACTGAACAAAAAGCAGTCCGGTTCCATTCTGTTGTTTGTAGGTGCACCGGGAACGGGTAAGACCAGTATCTGCCAGAGCATTGCAAAAGCGTTAAACCGGGAATATGTCCGGATCAGTCTGGGTGGTGTCCGTGATGAGGCAGAAATCCGTGGTCATCGGAGAACCTATATCGGAGCCATGCCGGGGCGGATCATGGAAGGAATGAAGCGCAGCGGAAGTTCAAATCCGGTGATGGTACTGGATGAAGTGGATAAACTTTCGCATGATTATAATGGGGATCCGGCCAGTGCACTGCTCGAAGTGCTGGATCCGGAGCAGAATTTCAGTTTTACGGATCATTATATGAACGTGCCGTATGACCTGTCAGATGTGCTTTTTATCTGTACCGCAAATTCAGTGGATACGATTCCGGAGCCGTTGTTAAATCGTATGGAAGTGATCTCATTTCCGGGATACACGGCAGTGGAAAAATTCGAGATTGCGAAGAAATATCTGCTGCCAAATGCCATGTCTGTCATGGGGTTAAAGAAGCAGAACCTGAAGGTGACGGATGATGCCATGCGGGAGATTATCAATGAGTATACGATGGAATCCGGTGTCCGTGGACTGAAAAAACAGATGGAGACACTGTGCCGTCAGGCAGCTGTGAAACTGGTAAAAGGGGAACAAAAGAGCATTTCCGTAGGTGTGAAACGACTGAAAGAATTTCTGGGACGCAAGAAGATCCACCATGATGTACGGATGCAGGAACCGCAGGCGGGTGTCGTGACCGGACTGGCATGGACCAGTGCGGGCGGAGAAATCCTGTTTATCGAAACATCCAGAACAAAAGGGGAAGGGAAAGTTCAGATTACCGGTCAGTTGGGGGATGTGATGAAGGAGTCCGTGCAGATTGCATTGACTCTGGTTAAATCCATGTTCCCGGAGGAAGCAGAAACTTTGAATGAGTCGGATATACATATCCATGTGCCGGCAGGCGCTGTGCCAAAAGATGGTCCATCTGCCGGAATCACCATTGTGACGGCGTTGACATCCATGCTGAAAGAAAAAGGAATTTCACCGGAGTATGCCATGACAGGTGAAGTATCTTTGCGTGGCGGTGTGATGCCAATCGGCGGATTGCCGGAAAAACTGATGGCTGCACAGCGGGCAGGCATCCGGACCGTTTTTATTCCGTATGAAAACAGGGAGGATCTGGAAGATGTTGCAGATGAGGTGAAAGAAGATCTGACGATCATTCCGGTAAAACGGATAGAAGAAGTATTACAGAAAACAAATCTGATCTGATAACAAAAAAAGAGGAAATCAACAATCACAGGATAAAATATCCTGCGTGGAAATCGATTTCCTCTTTTTTATTTATGCAGACTATTCGGCAATACCGTTTTCTTCTGCTGTAACACTTTCAAAATGATTTTTCGTATCCATCTGGGAGGCAGCAATTTTGCGCTGTTCGAGTTTTTCTTTCTGACGATCTATTTTTTCATGATAATTCGCCTGCATATTTTTCACGACTTCCAGTACAAGTTGTTGCTGTTCTTCTGTCAGCAAAATGAAATAATCAAGAAAATCTTTCTGGGTATCATTTACCGGATACAGAAGTGTGCCTTCGTCCACAAAGAACTGCGATAATGTCATATCAAAAGAATCGCAGATATATTCCAGTGTGGCAATGGATGGAATGGTGTTTCGCTTCCTCATATTGGATATGGTAGAAGTAGACAGACCGGACAATTTGGAAAGCTGATAATCATTTAAGTGTTGTTTTCTCATAATCTCGTCAATACGTTTTAATACATCCATGATAAACCCTCCTGAAGTTATGTCCGAAATGATGACTGTATGTTATCGCTGGATACCTGTCATTTATATACATATATTACTCAGTTTTGAAGGAATAAAATAGCGTACATTCGTATAGAACTATTACTCATTTTAACGTATAACATATACAGAATCGGACTGTTTATATTTTTTTTATTTGACAAAAAATTAGCAAACAGGTAACATGAGTGCTAGAATATGTGTGAATTGGAGTTAAAATATAGGATCATTTCTATCAAAGAAATAAAACAATTCCGGCGAAAAAGGAGGATACAATGATGTACAATGAAAAAATGCTAGAATCATTTTCCAAAGAGTATGCAGAGCGTTGCCAGGTGACCGATAAGATTACGGCAGAGATGTTTGATGCAAACGGTGTTTTGCGTGGCTTACGCGATAAAAATGGAAACGGTGTAGTCGCCGGATTAACGAATATTTCTAAGATTGAAGCTTTCCGGATGGAAAACGGACAGAAAATCCCCTGCGATGGAAATCTGTGGTACCGCGGATATAATGTGATTGATCTGGTCAAAGGATTTGAGGGAAAACGCTGCGGATTTGAAGAGGTTGCCTATTTACTGTTGTTTGGTGAACTCCCTTCCGGGGAACAGCTGCACAACTTCTGTGAGGCGCTGGCAACAGCACGGCATCTGCCGACAAATTTTACGAGAGATGTCATTATGAAAGCACCGAGTGCAGATCTGATGAATTCCCTGACCAGAAGTGTACTGACACTGGCATCTTATGATGATGATATCCGTGATACCTCCCTGCAGAACGTACTGATGCAGTGTATGAAACTGATCAGTGAAATGCCGATGCTTGCAGTTTATGGATACCATGCTTATAATCATTATGTCTGTGATGAAAGTCTTTATATCCATCGTCCACAGCCAGATCTGTCTACAGCAGAAAATATTCTGCTTATGCTGCGGCCGGATAAGAAATATACAGAATTGGAAGCACAGGTACTGGATGCTGCCCTGGTGCTTCATATGGAACATGGCGGTGGAAATAATTCTACGTTTACTACCCGTGTAGTAACTTCTGCAGGATCCGACACTTATTCGGTTATTGCTGCGGCACTTTCTTCCCTGAAAGGTCCGAAACATGGCGGTGCCAATATCAAAGTAGTGGAAATGATGGCAGATCTGCGCAAAGAAGTTTCTGATTGGGAAGATGAGGAAGAAGTAAAAGAATATCTTGGAAAATTATTGGATAAACAGGCATTTGACCGGAAAGGCCTGATTTATGGAATGGGTCATGCCGTTTACTCTCTGTCTGATCCGAGAGCGCGGGTATTCAAGCATTTTGTAGAAGCACTTGCCATTGAGAAAGGCCGTCACAAAGATTTTGCATTGTATTCCATGATCGAACGTCTTGCACCGGAAGTAATTGCTGATAAACGCAAGATTTACAAAGGTGTAAGTGCAAATGTGGACTTTTACAGTGGATTTGTGTACAGTATGTTGGATATTCCGCTGGAGTTATATACGCCGATTTTTGCCATGGCAAGAATCGTCGGCTGGAGTGCACACCACATTGAGGAACTGGTAAACGCTGATAAGATTATCCGTCCGGCTTATAAGAGTATTATGGTGGAGCGGGATTACGTGCCGATGGATGAACGTTAAGATATACGAAGCGGAGACTTATTTTTCCGTTTGCTGCTGAAAAATATCACAAAGGAGTTTGCAAAATAAATGATAGATAAAAATCTCTTTCTGGAGACGTTACATGAAGTGGCTGAGATTGCTGCCACATCCAGTGAAAAAATCAAACCGGAGGAAGTACACCGTTACTTTGAGGGGATGGAACTTTCAGAGGAACAGGAAAAAATGGTTTACGAGTATCTGAATCTGCCGCCGGAGGCAAAGGCGGCCCGGCAGCCGGAGTGCGATAAGGCCGCAGAAGAGGAAGAACCTGAGGTAGAGACCATTGAGGTGTATTCGGACACAGACTCTGCATCCGGGATTCAGATTGGCGCTGACAGGGGATCAAAAGATACCATAGAAGAGGAGGAAGAGGATGCACTGCAGCCAAAAGATGTGGAGCAGCTTTCCGATTCTGTATATTATAAAATGTACCTGAACGATGTTAGAGAACGCGGTGAGGCAGATGAAGCAAAAATGCTGGAATTGTATACTGCAGTTCTGCAGGGAGATCAGAGTGTGGTCAATGCCATAGTGGATGGCTGGCTGATGCGTGTGATCCATATGGCTGGTATGTATGATGATGTACCGGTGAATATGGAAGATCTGATCCAGGAAGGAAATATGGCACTATGGATGGCACTCGGCGCATTGCCGGAGCTTGGCAGTGCACCGGAAGTAGACAAGTATCTGGAAGGACAGGTCATCGCAGGATTTGAGGCACATATCCGCGAGGTGACCGGAGATACCGACCAGGTGCAGGCGGTACTTGGAAAAGCAGCACTGCTGCATGAGGCACGCAAATATCTGGCAAAAGAAAATGCACAGGATCCATCCATCCGGGAATTGAGTGAGTATACTCATATATCGCCGGAGGAAATACAAGATATACTGGCACTCCAGAAAGAAGTTGGCACTTCAGACGGAGCAAACTAAGGCAGCAGACTGGCAGAGATGAACAGAAGAATATGTCATGCATTGCATGACGTGCATCTCGCAGCAAGAATGCCGGTGACATTCGTAAAAGAGTCCATATGGAATCAAGCGGGTTAATGACGCCCGGCTCAGATTCTATATGGACTCTTTTTTCGTGCAGTAAAGAAAAATTGTTTGCTATTTCCGGGGATTATGTTTCCTGCGGCAACAGATAATTCGTGAACAGTGGAATGACCGGATTCAGATTATCTTTTTTCCATACAGCGACGAGATGGAGCGGATCTGTCTTATAGAAAGGCAGCGAAAGTACTGCTGTATTGGAATTGGAGATGCAGTTTTCATCCAGTACTGAGAAACCGAGTCCGGCTTCCACTTTCAGAAGAAGATTCTGGATGGAAGTTGCATAAATGGTGTGAGCCGGTGTGAAGCCGTGCCGCTCACAAAATTGTACAATATTGTTATAAGCCCCTCGGGAGATGGATGGATCAATAGCGATCATCGTTTCTGTACTCAGACGATCAAAATGCAGGTTATTCTGCTGCGCCAGCGGGTGTGAGCGGGAGATGACGCATTTCGGAGATGATTCGAAAAATACCTGATAGATGATGTCATCTGCCGGATAGTCCACGATATCAAAATCCAGAGTCAGGGCAATGTCAATACGGCCGTTGAGCATGGATTCCCGCAGTTCATGAAAATTGCCACTGATAATGTCGATGCGGATATTCGGATGATTTTCCCGGAGAAGATGCAGGGCATGGGGCAGAAAGTTCTCGGAACGCTGGGTTTCAATGACACCAAGGACAATGGAACCGTTTTCTCCAAGTTCTGCGTTGCGTGCTTTCTGTATGGCAGCTTCCCCGAGTTTCATCAGTTTGGAAAATTCTTCGTAGAGAATGGCACCGCTGGAAGTGAGACGGACATATTTTTTTGTGCGCACAAATAATTTCATACCCAGCTCTTCCTCCAGGTTTGAGACATTTCTGCTTAAAGAAGACTGGGCTACAAACAAATGATTGGCAGCCTCTGTAAAATTCAGGTATTCAGCTACATTTAAAAAACATTGAATCTGAAAGATGGTCATATTGTTCCTCCGCGAAGCATTGCAATTTCTTCTTTATAAGGTGGCAGGGTTTTCTTTGGATTGTCCGGATCCGGCAGATATGGTGTTTCCAGAATTTTCGGAACCTCTGCAAAGTCCGGGTGATGCACGATATTGTACAGTGCATCAAAGCCAATCTCTCCCTGACCGATGTTGGCATGACGGTCCTTGTGGGCTCCACATGGATTTTTGCTGTCATTCATATGAAAGACAGCAATCTGATCTTTTCCGAGAATCCGGTCAAATTCTTCTATGACAGAATCAAAATTGTGTACGATATCATAACCGGCATCATGGGTGTGACAGGTGTCAAAGCAGACACGCAGCCGTTCCGGGTGTGAGACACCGTCGTAGATAGCAGCCAGTTCTTCAAAACTGCGGCCAATTTCCGATCCCTTTCCGGCCATGGTTTCCAGCGCGATGCAGCAGTCTGTATCTGCGGATGCATCCAGAACTTCGTTCAGTCCCCGGATGATCTGCGCTGTTCCTGCTTCTACACCGGCTCCTACATGGGCACCCGGATGCAGAATCAGGATTTTGCTTTTCATGGCGGCGGTACGTTGTACTTCCAAAGTAAGAAAATTGACTGCCAGCTCAAACGTTTCCGGCTTTACGGTGTTTGCAAGATTGATGATGTAAGGTGCATGTACTACAAAACTATCCATTCCATAGTGGTGCATGGCCTCCCAGCCAGCTTCAATATTCAGTTCTTCCACTGGCTTACGCCTGGTATTCTGCGGCGCACCGGTGTAAAGCATAAAAGTGTTTGCACCGTAGCCTGCAGCTTCCTTTACAGAATTTAAAAACATGTCTTTTCCGGACATGCTGACGTGTGAACCTATTTTTAACATATCGTTTTCCTCTTTTTTCGTTCGTTGCATATGTATCAAGTATAGTATAAAATGAGAAATTTTCCTAGCAAAAACTTTGCTGTTTGAGCGACAATGAAGCACTTTTGACCTTGGCAAATGAGAAAAAATTGGTTACAATAAAAAGTACATCTGTGAATCTGTGGAAAAAGTCCGGATAGCAGTATTTTCTGATGATAAAAATACAGGAACATCTGGGGAACCGGTTCGATTTTACAGGACAAAGACAGAGGGAAAGACAGAGAGAGGACGAAAAAGGGATGCCGAAATTTGAGGTAGAATTAAAACGAGTTGTGGATGATTCTTATGAGATCGAAATCGGACATGGACTGGTGGATCAGGTTGCAGCCGATCTGAAACACGGGCTGGCAGGAAAGGTTCATAAATTTGCAATTATTACAGACAGCAATGTGGAACCTTTGTATGCACGACCACTGGAACAAAAGCTGGCAGAAGAAGGATTCCAGACGGATGTGTTTATCTTCCCGGCTGGGGAAAAGAGCAAGACGCGGCAGACAAAGGCGATGCTGGAGGATGCAATGCTGGAAAAAGGTTATCGCAGAGACTGCTGCATTCTGGCTGTTGGCGGTGGCGTAGTTACAGATCTGGCAGGATTTGTTGCAGGAACTTACGGCAGAGGTGTACCATTTATTAATTATGCTACCAGTCTTCTGGCGGCAGCAGATGCATCTGTGGGCGGCAAGACAGCTGTCGATACACCGCTGGCAACGAATCTGATCGGACTGATCAACCAGCCGCAGAAAGTATATCTGGATCTGGACACATGGAAGACATTGCCTGAACGTGAGATTTACAGCGGGCTGGCAGAAACTATCAAGCACGCGTGTCTGGCAGATGCGGAATTTTTTGAATATCTGGAAGCACATATGGAGGAAATTCTTGCATTGGATCAGACTGCATGTGAGCATATCGCTGAGAAAAACTGCAGCATCAAATATCATGTAGTAATGAAGGATGAGCGTGAAACCGGCCTGCGGGAAGTTTTAAATCTCGGACATACGGTGGGACGCGCGGTGGAGACCGTTAGCGAATATCGTCTGCTGCATGGTGAGGCAGTCGCGATCGGACTGGCAGCAGAAGTGCGTCTGTCCCAGAAGATGGGCTATATGACAGATGCGCAGGCAGAGCGGGTGATCGCATTGCTCAAACGTGCAAAACTTCCGACAGAGATTCCGTTGTACATAGACCGGGAAAAACTGGTGAAAAAGCTTTATACCGATAAGAAGGTCCGGGATGGAAAACTGCGTTTCGTAGTGCAGAATGGGATTGGCGAAATTGTATGTTTTGGTGAAAATGTATATGCAACACCGGTTTCAGAAGAAACTGCCCGGGAGATTATTATGCAGTTATAATACCGGGAAGGTGTGAAACAGCATTAATACTTCCAAAATGCTCCGCAGGTTGCGTGTGAGGCAAGTCGAATATATCAGATATGAGATGACGCCCATATTTATAGGTGATGACCAACAGGAATGCCGAGGGCATTCTTGAAGCTGGAAAAGGAGTACAGGAGCATAATAATTGGAGGCAGATTGATAGTATGAGATATGAACGAAAAAGAGAAGAAGGAACAGCTGTTTTTTATGAAGTGTTGGAACAGGGCAGAAAAGCAGCAGAATTTTTTTATGCAGTGAAACCGTGCCAGACAGGGCGGGGAGACTGTCAGTTCTGGATCGAACAGATTCATATGGAGCAGGACTATCTGGATTATTCCTATCTGGATGCTGTGCTGCAGTTTATCCAGTATAAATGCTGGTGCAGCGGATGTACTGCAATGTATACACGGATCAGTGCTGTGAATTTGATGGATATGGAACGCTATCGGCGTTACGGATTTTATGTGATAGCAGAGCAGATGTCAGAACAGAGACAGGGGAATTTTGTCTGCCATTATGTTCTAAAATACCCATTGCCCAGAGAATGGGAAGAGATAATGAATATAAAGGAGAGAAATATTTACTATGAAGGAAAGAGATAAATTTGGATCCCGTCTGGGATTCATACTGGTTTCAGCCGGGTGTGCGGTTGGACTTGGAAATGTATGGAAGTTCCCATACATTTGCGGACAGAATGGAGGCGCTGCGTTCATTCTGATCTATCTGGTGTTTTTGACAATTCTTGGACTGCCGATTCTGATCAGTGAGTTTGCAGTCGGACGAGGCAGCCGTTTCGGTGTAGCCAAAGCTTATGAAAAACTGGAACCGGAAGGCACAAAATGGTATCATTTCAAATGGTTTTCTATTTTCGGCAACTACCTGCTGATGATGTTTTACACAATGGTAGGCGGCTGGATGCTGTTTTATATTTACCGCAGTGCCAGCGGGACCCTGGCATCTATGTCTGCGGATGAAGTAGGAACAGCATTTTCTGACATGCTGGCTTCTCCCGGGGCAATGGTTGGTTGGATGATCCTGGCAGTTCTCATTGCATTTGGTATCTGTGCGCTTGGTCTGCAGGGCGGTATGGAGAAAATCATGAAAGTCATGATGAGTATACTGATCATTCTGATCGTTATCCTGGCGATTCATTCTCTGGTATTGCCAAATGCCATGGAAGGAGTAAAGTTTTATCTGGTTCCAAATCTGGATGCCATCAAAAGCCGTGGCCTGGGTGCCGTGGTATTTGATGCCATGACGCATGCATTTTTTACACTGAGTGTCGGCATTGGTGCGATGGAGATTTTCGGAAGTTACCAGAAACGGGAACATTCCCTTCCGGGTGAGGCGGCGAATATCGTTATTCTGGATACGTTTGTAGCATTAATGGCAGGATTTATCATTATTCCGGCATGTTTTGCTTACGGTGTACAGCCGGATGCAGGTCCGTCCCTGCTGTTTATCACACTGCCGAACGTATTTAATAACATGGCAGGAGGAAGAATCTGGGGAACCTGCTTCTTTATCTTTATGTCATTTGCAGCATTGTCCACGATCATTGCGGTATTTGAAAATATCATATCCTTCTATATGGATATGGGTGGCTGGAGCAGAAAAAAAGCGGTAATCTTTAATATCGTACTGATCATTGCACTGTCACTCCCGGCGGTACTGGGCTTCAATCTGCTGTCAGGTTTCCAGCCAATGGGAGCAGGAAGTTCTGTGATGGATCTGGAAGATTTTCTGGTGTCTTATAATCTGCTTCCACTGGGAAGTATGATTTTTGTCCTGTTTTGTGTAAAGAAAAACGGATGGGGATGGGAGAATTTCCGCAAAGAGGCAAATGATGGAAAAGGACTGAAGATTTCCAATAAACTGCAATTTTATATGACCTATATTTTGCCGGCCATTATTGTTATTGTATATCTGAAAGGATATTATGACACCTTTGCCAAGATGGGACCGAAGGTTTTAGCAGGCTGGATGACATTTGCAGCAGTATTGCTGGCCATTATTTTTGGCTTGTCTTCTGTGAAGAAAAAAACAAAAAAGTAAACACATAAATGTATACCATTCAGAGTCATGACAGTTTTTTGCATGGCTCTGACTTATTTTGATAGCAGAAAGAAGGAATGAAGATGCGTGTATTTGAAAATCTGGAGCCCAAGGAAGTATTTTATTATTTTGAAGATATCTGCAGCATTCCACATGGATCGGGAAATACACAGAAAATCAGTGATTATTGCGTGAACTTTGCAAAAGAGCACGGGTTGAACTATCGGCAGGAAGAATGTGGTAACGTCGTCATATGGAAAGATGCCACTTCGGGATATGAGCAGGCAGACACGGTCATTTTGCAGGGGCATATGGATATGGTAGCAGTTAAAGATGCGGATTGTCCACTCGATTTGGAGAAAGATGGGCTGATTCCGGAGGTTGACGGAGCGTGGATACAGGCAAAAGGAAGCTCACTGGGAGGTGATGATGGTATTGCAGTAGCCTATGCGCTGGCTATTCTGGCAGCAGATGATATTCCACATCCGGCTCTGGAGGTAGTATTTACGGTCGGTGAGGAAGTCGGGCTGGTTGGAGCAACAGCTCTGGATACGTCTGATCTGAAAGGGAAAATTCTGATGAATATCGATTCTGAGGATGATGGTATCTTTCTGATTGGCTGTGCTGGTGCAGCTACAGTAGCATGCTGCCTTCCGGTGAAGAAGAAAACGGTGTACGGTCAGCAATATGTATGGCATACAGAGGGGCTGATGGGTGGTCATTCCGGTATGGAGATCAGCCGTGAGCGCGCTAATGCAAATAAAATCTTCGGCAGATTTCTGGCAGAATGCATGGATGAAATTGGATTTTCTATAGTGTCGGTCAGTGGTGGAGAGAAGGATAATGCGATTGCAAAACAGTGCGCTGCTCGGTTGGTTGTACCGGAAGAGAAGACGGCATCTTTTGAGGATGCGGTACAGACATTTGAGATAATGTTAAAAAGGGAGCATCATTTTACGGATCCACAGATGCATATCTATGTGGAAAAAGAATGTTGTGGAGAGACTGAGGTACTTACCGGGGAGATTGCACAGAAACTGATGTTTTTGCTGACCCATTTGCCGAATGGCGTACAGAAGCGCATTCCGGAAGTTCCGGACAGTGTACAGACATCCCTGAATATGGGAATCCTGGCACAGACAGAAGACGAAATTTCCATGACATTTTCCGTGCGGAGCAGCGTTACAAGTGAAAAAGAATGGTTGATGAAGCAGATGCAGCATCTGACAGGAAGCGTTGACGGCTACTGCAGAATTTCTGGCGTATATCCGGCCTGGGAGTATCAGCCGAATTCCAAAATCCGTCCGCTGATGATTGAGACTTATGAAGAAATCACAGGCAAAAAGCCAGAAACAGCAGCAATCCATGCCGGTGTGGAGTGTGGTATCTTCTGCGAAAAAATGCCGGGGCTTGACTGTATTTCCTACGGTCCGCAGATAAACGATATTCATACAACGAGAGAACGGCTGAATATCGAATCTGTGAAGCGCAACTGGGAACTGACGCTGGCGGTATTGAAAAAGTTATAATAAGTACATATTGATTATCCATTGAAAAGTGCAGAAGAGATGCTCATTGCTGAGGTGATTATGAGTCAGGGAACACAGATTAACTTCTATAATTCTCCGATGGAGCAGACACATTATCGCATGGAGTCTGGAAGCTTTATTGATTTGATTCTCCTGAAAGATGGATGGGTCAGAGTCGAGATGAAAAATATGGATTGTGAGAAAGTTATGGTTCGTAATTCTGATACTTTGGAACAGGCACTGGATATCGTAGTCGACGATCTTGTACACAAAGGAGATTTTGTGATTGATCAGATTGAGGACGGAAAAGTGATTTATGCTCCAGTGTTGGCAGCAGCATTGCAGCGTCAGGCAGTTCCGGTTGTGGTTGATATGAACACGGGATTGTTCTATTCCTATATCAGATTCGGTTTGGTTGATGGTGGAGCAGAAGCTGGAAATGTGTTTGTGGATCTGAATCGGTATAATGGGATTTCGAATGTGGAGTATGCACAGATGCTTTTTGAGAATGAAAAGTAATGGTGTGAATAAGTGAAAAATATTAGAACGTTAAGAATGACATTGAATAGCATACAATAGGTAGTAAGATAGGACTAATATGAGATAAAACATCTGGGAAGAAAAATCTTCCTGGATGTTTTTTCTTTTACGATATCATAAATTGAGGTGATTAAAGTAAGCGAAAAAGGAAATATATTTGTGCCAAATGTGAAAAAAAAGGTAAAAAACACATTAAAAATGTAAAATAATCACAAAAAAGCACTCAGATATGTTATACTGACTGTAAAAATAATTGAATGAATAAAAGATTTTCAAAAATATATTGGAGTGATGAAATGCTAGGAAAATTAGAATTGAAATTAAGATGTGCGGAGGAGATAAATTATCAGATGGCGTCTTTGTTTCATGGAGTATTAATGGAATTAATTCCCTCAGAATATGCAGATTATTTACATCTGTCTCAATTACATCCATATAGTCAACATTTGGAATATAGAGACGAAACATGGTATTGGATTATTTGTGGACTAAATAAAGAGGCGGTACAGACAATTATTGTTGATTCTGTGTGGAATGTAAACAGGATAATGTTAAAAAAGAAAAAAATAAAAATAGATATTATTCAAAGAAAATATACAGAAATATCTTATCAGGAATTAATAGATCATTTTTACGAAATGGAGAGTAGTCCTTATATCAATGTTCATTTTATAGCTCCAACTGCGTTTAAACAAAAAGGAAAATATGTTTTTTATCCAGATTTAAGAGGAATCTATCAAAGCCTAATGAGCAAGTATGATTCAGCAGCACGTGATGAGGGTATGGTGGATGAAGAAACATTAGAACAGTTATGCGAGAATTCTCAAATTGTACGTTATGATTTGAAAAGTGTTAACTTCTTTGTGGAAAAGGTAAAGATACCTGCATTCATAGGAAAAATTACAATTAAGCTGACTGGTACAAAAACAATGACCAATTTTGCAAATATGTTATTTGAGTTTGGAGAATACTCTGGAATAGGAATAAAAACTTCGTTGGGAATGGGATGTATAAAACTAAATGAAAGGGGAAGAAAATGATTACAGACAGGCAGATAAAACTTATTATTGGCAGCTTGCTTCATGATATTGGAAAAGTAGTGTATCGAAGTGGTGATGGGAGAAACCACAGCCAGAGTGGCTATGAATATTTGAAAACGGAAGCACTGGTGGAAGATACAGAAATTCTCAATTGTATCCGATATCATCACGCGGCGTATTTGAAAAATGCAATAATTTCAGATAATGATTGCGCATATGTCACGTATTATGCAGATAATGTAGCGGCATTTAGTGATCGGAGAGATGCATCAGAGCAAGAAATGGGATTTGATAAAAAAATGCCATTGGCTAGTGTGTTTAATATTTTGAATGGAAATCGTGGCGATGAGCATTATGCGATGCAGGTGTTGAATCCAGAAAGTGGTATAAATTATCCAACGAATGAGCCAATTGCGATGGATGAACAATTTTACCAAACGGTTGTGCGAAATATCACAGATAATATTAAGGGAATTGAGTTAAATGAAGAGTATTTAAATTCATTATTATCTGTATTGGAGGCGAATCTTTCATACATACCATCATCAACTTCTAAAAAGGAACTTGCAGATATTTCTCTGTATGATCATGTGAAAATGACAGCAGCGATAGCATCTTGTGTAGAACAGTATTTGGAAGAAAATGGGGAACAAAATCACCGAATGCGATTATTGGAAGATGCAAAAAAATCCTATGAAGAAAAAATGTTTTTGCTTTATTCAATGGATATATCAGGAATACAAAATTTTATCTATACAATCGGGGAAAAAGGTGCATTAAAAGGATTAAGAGCCAGAAGTTTTTATTTGGAAATTATGATGGAACATATTGTGGATGAACTTCTGGAAAAGCTTTCGCTTTGTCGGGCGAATTTGATTTATACAGGTGGCGGACATTGTTATTTGCTGGTACCTAATACAATGCATGCCAAAGGAGTTTTGGAAAAAAATGAGAGGGAGCTGAATGGATGGCTTCTTGAAACTTTTGACACAGCATTATATGTGGCTGGTGGGTATGCAGAAGCAAGTGCGAATGCATTAAGAAATGTGCCTGAAGGATCCTATTCTGATTTATATCAGAAAATTTCAGAACATATTTCAAGAAAAAAGACGCATCGATACAATGCAGACATGATTATAAAATTGAACAGCAGAAGGCATGAAGGAGAAAGGGAATGTAAAGTATGTAGGAGAGCGGCAAAGTTAATTGATGACAAGTGCCCAATTTGTTATGCACTTGAAAAAATGTCCAGTAGTATTCTATATGATGATTTTTTCACTATAATGTGTGTATCTGAAAAAGATTCTGTTCCGTTACCATTTGGACGTTATCTTGTGGCAGATACGGAACAAAGTCTTCGTAAACGGATGGAACAAGATACTTATGTTCGTTGTTATACAAAAAATAGAATATATACAGGAAAACATGTTACAACTAAATTATGGGTAGGAGCTTATACAACTGGCGATACATTTGAAAAACTTGCAGAGCAGTCATCTGGTGTAAAACGCATAGGAATTTTAAGAGCAGATGTAGATAATTTAGGAACAACATTTGTACATGGGTTTCAAGGAAAAAACGGTAAAAACACATACACTACAATTTCCAGAACAGCTACATTATCCAGACAATTATCTCTTTTCTTTAAGTGCTATATCAATAACATATTAAGAGAAGAAAGCACGGGGATTATCTCAAAAACTGAGGAACGAAAGGTAGTCATTGTATATTCTGGTGGAGACGATGTGTTTTTGGCAGGTGCCTGGAATGATGTACTTGCAGCATTTATCGATTTGCGAAATGCATTCCATAAATTCACGCAGGGAACATTAACAATTTCTGGAGGAATAGGAGTATATCCACCAAAATATCCATTGAATGTGATGGCAAAAGAAGTAGCAGCGTTAGAAGATTATGCAAAAAGTTTGGATGGAAAAAATGCCATTACATTGTTTGAAACAAATACATATAAAACAGAAGACTCTGCAAAAAATGGCAAGATTGCATCTGTTGGAGACCATAGGTATTCATGGTCAGAGTTTGAAAAAAATGTAATAAATGAAAAGCTTATAACTTTAAATGAATATTTTAAACAGTCGGAAGATCATGGTATGGCTTTTCTCTATCACTTGGTTGAACTGCTAAGAAATACAGAAGAAAAGATTAATACAGCTCGATATGTTTACTTGCTTTCACGCATGGAACCGCAGGATGATAAAAAGAGAATACAATATGCGGCATTTTCAAGAAAAATGTATGAGTGGAGTAAAAATAATAAAGATCGGAAGGAATTAATTACGGCAATTTATTTATATGTATATCTGAATCGTGAAGGAGGAGAAGAAGTATGAAATTAACGGAAGATAATTATACGGAACTAGCTGAGAAAGTTATCGTGAAACTTTCACAAGAAAAGAGACCAAATGGAAAGCCTGTACAGATGGTAACAACATCCAAAATCCGCAATTTGTTAGCCATGACAGCTGATATTTATAATGATGTTATTAATTCACAAGATGAAAAACTTTCGACAGACATTGCTGGGCGTATAAAATATATGAAAATTCGTTTTGTATATGAAGCTGGAAGACAGGCTGAAGTTAAAAAATTAGTAGAGCAGGCGGGATTGTTGGAGCATTTAGATGATATTGGGAACAGCAGAAAACAATATATTTTATTTAGCAGGTATATGGAAGCACTGGTTGCATATCGAAAATTTTATGGCGGAAAAGACGATTAAACGGAGGAAAATAGAATGTTTGCAAAGGTTGAAATTAGCGGAATGATTGAAACAGTGACAGGTTTACATATAGGAGGATCAAGTGCATTTTCAGCAATCGGTGCTGTAGATTCACCAGTAATTAAAGACGCAAGAACAAATCGTCCAATGATTCCGGGAAGCAGTTTAAAGGGAAAAATGAGATCACTTTTAGCAAAAAAATATAATGAAGGTTATGTGGCGAGTATACCAGATGATGATACTGAATGTTTGACACGATTATTTGGAAGTGCGAAAAAAGGGCATGTTAGAGTTGGCAAAATTTTATTTACAGATATGTTTATTGAAAATGTGGATGAATTAAAACGCGCAGGTGTCGTAGGACAAACAGAGATAAAGTTTGAAAACAGTATCACAAGAACAACTGCAGTGGCTAATCCACGCCAAATTGAGAGAGTAGTTCGTGGAGCCAAGTTCCCGATGCAATTAATTTATGAAGTGACATCTGAAGAAGAGATGCTTCAGGATTTCAAAATATTGAAAGATGGATTTCAGTTATTACAGTATGATTATCTTGGCGGAAGCGGATCAAGAGGATATGGCCGTATCAAAATATTTGATTTAGAGTTATGTGTTGTAATTGGAGATGTCAGCGATGATGTGCTGGATGAATGTCAGGAAATTTTGAATGGTGAAAGGGAGTAGATGGGAGAGAGGTAGATTATGGAGTATTCCATTTATAAATTAGAGTTTCAGACAGGCGTGCATTTTGGTACGGGCATGCTGAATGAAAGTACATATGCATTTCAAGCAGATCAACTGTTTTCGTCACTGTATATAGAGGCATTAAAGTTGGAATGTGCAACTGAATTTTACGAGGCAGTGGATACAGGGCGATTATTGTTTTCTGATGCATTCCCATATTTGCGGCAGGAGTATTTAATCCCGAAGCCGATGATTTATGTTAAACCGTTAGAGCAGGGAATATCAGAACAAAAGAAATTATTTAAGAAAGTAAAATATATTCCAATCGAAATGTTGGATGATTTTCTGAATGGAACTGTGCAATTGCATCAAGATCCAATGAAGGATTATGGAACATTTGTGCAGCAGACGATGGCAAATGTGAGAAGCGAGGATGAGACACTCCCATTTCGAGTCGGAAGTTTTTTCTATCAAGATGGATGTGGTTTATATCTTGTTGTGGCGTATGAAGGGATGGATGAAAAAGTACTGTTAGAAAACTTGTTGGAATCTTTATCTTACACGGGGATAGGAGGAAAAAAGAGTGCGGGTATGGGAAAGTTTATTCTTAAAGTGGCAAAAATGCCCGAGATTTTTGAAGCACATTTGAAAAATAAAACATCCCGACAGATATTATTATCGGTGGCGTTACCAAAAGAAAATGAATTAGGAAGTGTACTGGATAAGGCATCTTATCAGTTGCTGAAACGATCTGGCTATGTGGCATCTGTAAATTATGCAGATGAATGGAAAAAGAAAAAGGATTTATATGTTTTTTCAGCGGGATCATGTTTTGAACATCGATTTGAAGGAGATATATATGATGTGTCAGACAGCGGGAAACATCCGGTATATCGTTATGCAAAAGCACTTTTTCTGGGGGTATAATTGATGAATGAGTATTTAAAATGTTATAAAGTTAAACTACATGTGTTATCTCCCGTTCATATTGGTTCTGGAACAAAAATAGGAAAAAAAGAGTATATCTATATGCCATGGAATCATCAGGTAATTATTCCAGATATACAAAAAATGTATGCAGAATTACAAAAGAAACATCTGGAAAAAGATTTTGAAACATATATGTTAGACACAAGAACAAAAGGTTTGGCATTAGGCAAATGGCTTAGTACACATAGGTTTCAGAGCGAAGATTATGATAAATGGACGTTGTATGAAATGGATGCAGGTGAAGCTTTTGCAAATAGAGAATCTGCACCGCCTAAGGAAATTGATACCTTTGTAAAAGATACTTATGGTATGCCGTATGTGCCTGGCAGCAGTATAAAAGGTATGATACGAACAGCATTGATATCATGGGAAATTCAGAGAAATCCGGAAAAATATGAAAAAATTCGACAGGTAATTATGCAGAAATCCGGAGAACGGGCAAATCGAAAACAATGTTTATTGCGTGAAACAAAAGAATTGGAAAAAGAGATATTATATACGTTGAATCGTTGTGAAAAAAGTGCAGGAAATGCTGTAAATGATAATCTGTCTGGATTGCATGTAGGTGATAGTGAACCAATTTCGCTGGAGCAATTAACCTTGAGTCAAAAGATTGATTATTCATTGGATTATAAAGAAAAGCCGTTGCCACTTTTACGTGAGGCATTAATCCCTGGTACAGATATTTGCTTTGAAATATCGATAGACAGCACGATATGTCCATATGATATGGAGGATATTATAGAAGCATTGAATTGTTTTCAGAAAATTTGTTATCAGTATTTTTATTCCAGATTTCGTAGAGGAACAACGAAGGAAAATATTGTCTGGATTGGTGGCGGATGTGGTTTCCTGTCAAAGACGATTGTATATCCTTTACTTGGAAAAGATGCTGTGCGGGTAGTAGACAATATATATAAAAATACTCTTGGTCCAAATTATATAAAACATAAACACTCTAAAGATATTTCTTTGAGATTAGCACCACATGTATGTAAATGTACTAAGTATCAAGGTAAATTATATGATATGGGAATGGCGCAAATTGAGTATGAAAAAATATGATTTTGCGCCGATGCCTGTAAAATCAATGGATTTGTCCGTTTAATAGCACAATTTTAATGAAAATTATCTGGTTTGCGGGTTTGCGCCGCAAACTGGATAATGAGCCCAGTATCTTTGCGGGATAGCAGGGAGAGGGTAGATATATAGATTCCCCGTGGAGGGGACGAGAACACCTAGTTGTTTTGCTATAGTATCAGCTGCATCTGGTAGATATATAGATTCCCCGTGGAGGGGACGAGAACAGACCAGTGCGCTACCACTGCGCCACTTCCCCATAAGTAGATATATAGATTCCCCGTGGAGGGGACGAGAACTGATAAACAGGCAATTGGAACTTCCAAACTATATCGTAGATATATAGATTCCCCGTGGAGGGGACGAGAACAAATAAGTCCCTGTACCTTTGTTCTAACTCAATTAGGTAGATATATAGATTCCCCGTGGAGGGGACGAGAACTGATTACTAATGCATGAACGAAGATACAGGTATTTGTAGATATATAGATTCCCCGTGGAGGGGACGAGAACAAAATACTGCAAAGCTGTCCATGCACAATATTCGTAGATATATAGATTCCCCGTGGAGGGGACGAGAACAATTCTGAAAGATAATCTGCTCTTTCCTGTAAATAGTAGATATATAGATTCCCCGTGGAGGGGACGAGAACAAAAGCAAGCGGTGGCATAGGATGGTCTTTTTTCAGTAGATATATAGATTCCCCGTGGAGGGGACGAGAACAATCATATCTTTCATATCATCACCTAAAAGTTTTTGTAGATATATAGATTCCCCGTGGAGGGGACGAGAACATTGCTTTACTGCTCTCATAGTATTAAACATTGTAAGTAGATATATAGATTCCCCGTGGAGGGGACGAGAACTTACTTCTTCACAATCATCTATTGCTTCTTCCATGTAGATATATAGATTCCCCGTGGAGGGGACGAGAACAAGTATTCGCATCTTTCTTGTAATAATTTTTTTGTCATGTAGATATATAGATTCCCCGTGGAGGGGACGAGAACTATTCTTTTGTTATAGCCAAACTTTTTAAGAATTGGTAGATATATAGATTCCCCGTGGAGGGGACGAGAACTCATCGATAATACAACCTAATGTATTTGCTGAAGGCTTACGTAGATATATAGATTCCCCGTGGAGGGGACGAGAACGACAGAGTGCGTGCAGACTGGAAGAAGTCAACTTTTGTTGTAGATATATAGATTCCCCGTGGAGGGGACGAGAACAAGCTCATCATTCATGTATGAAGCAATATCATTCATTTCCGTAGATATATAGATTCCCCGTGGAGGGGACGAGAACTAAAAGTTTTTTAACTGTCATAAACTGTAAATTTGTAGATATATAGATTCCCCGTGGAGGGGACGAGAACATTGTTCTTGTTACCATGTTTTCTTTTCTTGCCATTTGGTAGATATATAGATTCCCCGTGGAGGGGACGAGAACGCAAACGGGAACACAGTAACACAGGTAAAGAGAACGTAGATATATAGATTCCCCGTGGAGGGGACGAGAACGTGTCCCTTGCTTTCAAGCGTTAATCCTCTTTTTCGTAGATATATAGATTCCCCGTGGAGGGGACGAGAACAACGGCAGACTAAAAGTAGTCTTGATGATAGTTTCTAGTAGATATATAGATTCCCCGTGGAGGGGACGAGAACGAAAGAATAGATTTTCCATCAACAGTAGGTATGCACAGTAGATATATAGATTCCCCGTGGAGGGGACGAGAACTGATTTTTGCCTCCGATAATTTAATGTTGTGTGGTAGATATATAGATTCTCCATAAGGGGACAATACGAAAAAACAGTTAGAGTAGAGAGAGGGAAAGACTATGAGTTATTTGTATGTAAGTGAACAGGGGGCAAGTATCGGTATTTCCGAAAATCGATTTCAGGTGAAATATAAAGATGGCTTAATAAAAAGTGTGCCTGCAGAACCGATGGAAGTAATATCTGTGTTTGGAAAGGTACAGATTACAACACAGTGTATGGAAGAATGCTTGAAAAGAGGAGTAGATATATTGTTTTATTCGATTAATGGGGCATATTATGGAAGATTGATTTCAACATCCCACGTTAATGTGCAGCGTCAGAGAAAGCAGGCAGAAATAGGAAAAAACGAGGATTTTAAACTAACATTTTCCAAGAAAATTATTGATGCAAAAATACGAAATCAGATTGTTATTTTGAGACGTTATGCAAGAAATAAAAACGTAGAGATTGAAAGATCCGTTATTGAAATGCAAAATATGTATAAAAAATTACTAATAGCGGAGAGTGTTGAACAGATAATGGGATATGAAGGAACGGCAGCTAAAATTTATTTTCGAACATTGGGAGCATTGATAGAACCGGAGTTTAAATTTTCTGGGCGTTCAAGACGACCACCTATGGATCCTTTTAATTCAATGATAAGTCTTGGTTATTCAATAATGATGAATGAATTATATGGAAAAATCGAAGCAAAGGGACTAAATCCATATTTTGGTTTGATGCATAAAGACCGGGAAAAACATCCAACACTTGCAAGTGATTTGATAGAAGAATGGAGAGCTGTATTGATTGATTCGACAGCATTGAGCATGTTAAATGGACATGAATTATTAGTGGATGATTTTTATTCAGGTATTGAGCAGCCGGGAGTTTTTCTGGAAAAAGAAGGATTCAAAAAGTATATTCAGAAATTGGAAGGAAAATTTCGAGCAGAAAGCAAGTATTTGTCATATGTGGATTACAGTGTAAGTTTTAGACGAGCATTGGACTTACAAATCGGACAACTGGTAAAGGCAATTGAGACAGAAAATGCAAATGAATATCGTCCGATTTTGATTCGATAATATGGTTGGTGTATGAGGATGCAGGGATGGAAAATTATTTTTGGAATACAGAAATACTAAGTGATAAGAAAAAACTTTATATTTTGGTTATTTACGATATTGTAGATAATAGACGGAGAGTTGCTTTTGCAAAGAAGATGAATGGTTATGGATTTCGGGTACAGAAATCAGCATTTGAGGCAATGATTACAGAAAATTTATACCGGAAGTTGCTTGCAGAGATACCACATTTGATTGATAATACAAGTGATACCGTAAGGGTATATAAAATCCGAGGAATGGGAGAAGTAAATTTGTTTGGATTAAGCCATAGAATTGAAGACGAAGAGGTTATTATTTTATAGAATTTGGAGATAGTAAGAATGGATAAAATAATTTTATTTACACCAGTGGGAGGAACGGATCCAATATCTTCTACGAATTGTAGAGATGGTTCCATGTTACATATTTGCAGAAATTATAAACCAGATAAAGTGATTATGTATATGTCGAAGGAAATGCTGGAGAATCAGGAAGCAGATGACAGGTATCGTTATTGTCTCAATCGTTTATCAAAATTGCAACAGCATGAGATGAAATATGAAATTGTTGAACGTAGAGAATTAACAGAAGTGCATGAATTTGATTATTTTTATGAGGATTTTCGTAAAATAATTCATCAGATATATGATGAGATGGATGAAACGGACACATTACTGTTAAATGTATCTTCTGGAACACCCGCTATGAAAAGTGGACTTCTTGTATTGCAGACATTAGGAGAATTTCCGGCAAAGATGATTCAGGTGGCAACTCCGGAAAGAAAAATTAACGAGCATATCCATAAAAATTATGATGTGGAATTATTGTGGGAGTTAAATGAGGATAATGAAGATGGTTCTCCGAATCGGTGCAGGGAAATAAAATGTCCGACATTATCAAAAATAAAAAAGGAAGAAATTATAAAGAAACATATTTTGGCATATGATTACTCAGCCGCTTTGGAAGTTACTGATACAATGCAGAAAGATGAAGTAGAATCATATCGTGATTTGCTTTATATGGCATCACAGAGAATGATGTTGGATTTCGAAAATGTTGATAAAATGATTCGAAAAACAGGAATTCAGTGTTTGCCAGTACGAGGAAGTGGTGAGAGAAAATATTTTGAATATGCCTGCAATATGGAAATACGCCTGAAAAAGAAAGAGTATGTGGATTTTATTCGTTCAGTTACACCATTAATTGTAGATTTATTTGAGCTGATTTTGAAAAAAAGATGTCATATAAAAATAGACGATTATTGTAGGCTTAGTACAAGGGATGGAAAGGGGCATCGCAGGTGGTCAATGCAGCAGTTGAAAGATACAACTGTGTTAAAGATATTAAATGATGGATTTGCTGGAAAATTTAATGGGCAGGATATTTCTTCAAAACATTTGAAGGTATTAATTGAGAGATTAGATACAGACCAACATCTAATAGAATTGGTGAGGGATGTTCGTTCCGTAGAAGATAATGTTCGGAATCTGGCAGCACACCAGATTATTTCTGTAACAGAAGAAAAAATACAGAAGCTGACAGGATTTTCCAGTGATAAAATCATGGAAATGATAAAAGAACTATTCAACTACACGGGAATCAATATAAAAAAAGAGTATTGGGATTCATATGATGAGATGAATAAAATAATTATATCTAAGATGTAGAAATAAAGAATACTTATGTAGTATTAAAGTACAGATGATAAGGAAGGCGACGGAATGAAATTTTGGGATGATGAAGTAGATAACGGTATTGACAGTATGTTTGATTGGGATCGAGATGGAGAACTTGACAGAGTAGAGAAAATGAATGAGTTGGAGTGGCTGACAAGCCCTGACGAGGAAGAACCGGAAGATGAAGATCTCGACGATGAGGATGAATTTGACGAAGACGATGATTTTGACAGTGATGATTTTGATGACGATTTTTAATATGAATTAACAGATTTTTTATGAAGAATCGATAAGGGAAGTGAATGAGTTATGTTGAAAAAATTATTGGCAGGGGTGCTGGCAGCATTAATAGCTGGAAGTGGAGCAGGTGCAACAATGACACCTGAGCAAGAGCAACAGCAGGCAGATCAGATTGCAAAAGATTATGTCAAAGAATATGTTTCGGATATGCGAGCAGAAATGAAAAAAGGCGATTTGGAAAATTTGAAGGTATCGTACAGCAAATGTTCTGCTGAGGTATGCGGAAAAGAATTTGATCTGAGTCGCAGAGAGCGGGCAGATTATATTTATTATTATCAGGTTGGGTATGGCTGTGAAGATCTGAACAAGAAATATGCTATTATGACGACCCGAGATGGAGGATTAAAGGAATTCGTGGATATTATGCGCGATCTGAAAGAGTTAAAGTACGATGTAATTGATTCGCATGATATAGATGACCCATACGAAACAGAGATTAATGATAAAACCATACAGGTTTATATTGTCAATGATCAGTTTATGCCGCGTATTATGGTTTCTGATGCAGAATCTGGAACAAATTATGAAATGTGGTCAGATTATACGGGAGAGAGCCTGTATGTGAATAATGAATCTGTATATCATTACACTGCACCTAGAGATACATTTAATTCTGGAACAGGATATAAAAATAATAAAAAGGATTCGTCTACTTCATCAAATAAAAAGAAATATAATTATAATTCCAGCAGTTCATCCAAACACAAATATACGTATTCTGATCCATATGATGCGGAAGACTATGACAATGCAGATGATTTTGCAGAAGAGTGGGCGGAAGAATTTGGCGATGGTGATTACGATGATGGGTATGATGATGCCTATGATTATTGGGAAAATGCCATGGATTAATGTTGCTTAGAAAGGGGATACGGTGGTTGCTACGGAGAAAATGGAAGAATTAGATAAGGCGACTGATACTATGAATTTAATGCATGAAATAGATATATATGTTTTGCTGCAGAAAATAAAGTATGCTGATGAACGAGATGCTGTTATTGATGAAGCACTCAAAGTGTCGCGGTTCAAATTAGAAAATGTATGGAAACTAGATGCAAAATTGTTGAATGAACTTAACAAATAAAGATGGAAAATAGGATGTCAGAATTTGGCATCTTATTTTTTTGAAAAAATATATCAACAATAAGAGCATTTTATTGTAAAGAAAATCGAAAGGTTCGGTTATTGAGCGTTTCGCTTTTGTCATATATATGACATTTTTGCAAAGCTGGTAATATATGCCGCTGGTTGAAATACGACAAATATATGACACGAAAATAATATTCCGACATATATATGCCACTGTTTAAAGTACGACAAATATATGTCACAAAAACAAATAGATCGACATATACTTGCCACCGATTGAAAATATGACAAGTATATGCCACAGAAGAAATGAAAAAATGCATGAAGAGAAGAAAATGCACACTTATATTTGGTCGGAAGAGTAGTGAGAGGCCAGAAACGGTTTACTCGTTTATATGCAGGGAGGCGTGGAGCCGACCTAAATATATGAACGAGTAAACCGTTAAGTGTGGGTAGAAGCGGTGTAACCAGAGCGTGCAGTAGAAGAATTTTATAAAATTTATTCAGAAATTTAGTAAGAAATTAAAAATTTGAATTAGAAAGGGACAAAAATGGCAGTCAAAAATTTTTTATCTTTCATACTATATATGTAACAAGATAAATGGAGAAAAACAGATGCGACATTGAAACAATGAAACATCAGCAAAATGTCGAAAGACATCAAAAGGAAAGCACGACATCGGCTTTGTAGATGTCAGCAGATTAAATGATCTGCAAAATGGAGTAGACGGTGGTTGACCGTCTAAACCGTCGACGCGGCGGAGAAAAGTATTTGAGTATCGTACTTAAAAAACAGATGCTCTCTGGCAAATGCTAGAATTAGTGAATGGGAGATGTCATTTCCTTAAGAAAAATGACCCAGATCGCGCATATCTGGAACTGTTTGTCGTAAAACAAGCATAAAATGCGGCAGGAATCTCAAGCCCAAAGATTTCGGTATGCATACTAATTAGGTAATAAGCGGATTAGACGTATTTGCACGTAGTGTTCCGATGAATACCGAAAGAGGTAATGCTATCACAAAATCGTAATCGAGACTGCAGACGCAAGCAGTAAAAACGCGTTATGAAAGTCATACGCCGGACTTGCCGAAAGAATTGGTTCAAAAAATGGCGTAGCGGAAGTCTTTGATAAAAGGCATTCTGCGGCAATT
>ENA-OPDH01000457-OPDH01000457.1-human-gut-metagenome-genome-assembly--contig:-NODE-457-length-32550-cov-2.779905_pt1 | contig 32550 bp, 23 predicted proteins | sample MGYA00241260_ERZ501500 | MGnify/ENA primary metagenome ERZ501500 (study PRJEB25962, sample SAMEA2042519) | human gut metagenome | biome: human gut; feature: human-associated habitat; material: faeces...
CCCTTCTGGCGAGCGGCAACGATGGCATGGCCGATCTCGTGATAAGAAACGACCTGCTTCTCGTGGTCGGACAGCACCGTGGACTTACGCTGTTGGCCGGCAATGACGACCTCCACCGACTCCTCGAAGTCGTCCTGGGTTGCACGCTTGCGACCCTCGCGAACGGCGCGCAGGGCGCCCTCGTTGATGATATTGGCCAGGTCGGCGCCCGAGGCACCGGGCGTGGCGCGAGCAATCGCGGTCAGGTCGATCGGCGGCTCGGTCTTCACGCTCTTCAAAGCGCTTCGGAGCTCGATCGAACCGAACCGTCACGCGGCGGCCCTTGATCGTGCTGTCTTTGAGCGAGTCGACAACAGCAGAAGCAACGGACTTTTCTACTTCCACGAGCGTAAACGACTCGGTGATCTCAATAGCGCCGATCTTACGGCTGGCAATTCCAGCCTCGTTGGCGATGGCGCCGACAATATCACCGGGACGAACGCCTGATTTGTGTCCGGCACCGATGAAGATGCGGCTCATGCCGACTTCCGGAGCCTCGGTGAGGCGGCTGGGACGCGTCTTTTCGCGCTTGGGACGATCGAAAAGCGACGGAGCGGGGATCTCCTCTTCGTCTCCTGCACCGTTGACGGCACGGTTGGCAAGCGAGACAGCCGCGCAAGCGACTTCCATCGGATCAAACTGCGTGCACAGCGACTCCACGATCACGCGGCAGCGTTCGATCTGTTCGGTGTTGGAAAGCTCTTCGGCTATGGAATTCTTCAGTATCGAAAGACGTTTGGCTCGTGCATCGGTGAGCGTTGGAACGGTGCGCACTTCGATCTTGGCCTTGGTGTGAGACTCCAGAAGACGCAGACGGCGATGTTCACGCGGCTCAATCACGGAAATGGCCATGCCGGAGCGACCGGCACGTCCCGTACGTCCGATACGGTGCACGTAAGTTTCCGGAGATGCGGGCAATCCCAAATTGACCACATGCGTGAGGTTTTCTAGATCAATGCCGCGGGCGGCCACGTCGGTGGCGACGATGAGTTCGATGGAGCCATTTTTGACTCGATCGCGGCTGGCCTGATCGAGCCCGCCGTGCAGGGCCTCAACGGAAAATCCTCGTGCACGCAGGGCTTCCGTGACTTCGTCGACTTCCACGCGGGTACGGGCAAAGCAGATGGCGAGCACCGCTTCTTCCACTTCGAGAATGCGGGCGAGAGCTGCCAGGCGATGAGGACGCGCTACAACATAGGCCACCTGAGGTACGCGGGGTGCTTCCTCCGTGGTGTTCTTTTCGATGACGATGTGCTTGGGGTTCTTGAGATGCTTGTTGGCGATTTCAAGGATGCGCTCCGGGAGCGTTGCTGAAAACAGCGCCGTTTGGTGCGTTTCAGGCAATGCTGCCGTGAGCTCTTCGAGTTCTTCGGCAAAGCCCATGTCGAGCATCTCGTCGGCTTCGTCCATCACGAAGAACTGAACTTGGGAGAGATCGAGCGTACCGCGGTGCAGATGATCAAGCGCGCGTCCCGGCGTAGCAACAACGACATGTACGCCGCGTTTTAAAAGTCGAATCTGACGCGTGTAGTCCTGACCGCCGTAAATGGGGCAGGTTTCCAGACCGCTGTCTTGTCCAAGGTTGACAAAACTTTCGCTCACCTGCAGGCAGAGCTCGCGCGTGGGTGTAAGAACGAGTACACGGGGAGCACCGGGCTTTGCTTCAGTACCGGCAAAGACCTCTACGGCGGGCAGCGCGAAGGCTGCGGTTTTTCCTGTGCCGGTAGCGGCCTGACCCAAGACGTCGCCGCCTTTGATGAGTTCGGGGACTGCGGCGGACTGAATCGGCGTCGGCTCTTCAAAGCCCAGACGCGCAACGGTCTCGCAGAGTTTTTCAGAAAGCCCCAGAGGAGCAAAGGCGGAGGTCATGCAATAGGTCTCAAGTCAAAGCGCTCAGAAAAGCGCAAATAACGAAAAAACCCGTTTTCTGCGGCAGCACCCAACGGATGCCTTCGGCAAAGAACGGGCTTGGGCTGCGTACGGCCGCGCTTTTTTGAGAAAGGCACGGCCGTTGATGCAACGAACTGCGCAATTAGGCAGCAGGCGTAGCAGCTTCCTGGGGAGCAGCGTTGTCGGCGTCGTCGCCGGCAACGTTGGCAACCGTAGCAACCGGGGTTTCGGGGTTGACAGCGGTCACGCCGGCGGGCAGGGCGATGTCGCCCACGCGCAGCGTGGTCTGGCTGGTCATGCCGGAGAGATCCACGTCGATGAATTCGGGCAGATCCTTGGGCAGGCAAGAAACTTCCACAGCGCCCACGAGGTGGCTGATGAGGCCCTTGTCGATCTTGACGGCCGGGCTGTTTTCACCACCGAAGAAGTGCAGCGGTACGCGCATCGTCACGTTGGCGTTCGGGTCGATACGCTGGAAGTCCATGTGCAGAACTTGGTTCTTGTACGGGTGCATCTGGAAGGCACGCAGGACCACGAGCTGTTCAGTGCCGTCGAGTTCCATCGTCAGAATGGAGGAGTGGAACTTTTCCTTCTGCAGCGCGTAGAACATTTCGTTGTGATCAATGGCGATCATGGCTGCAGGCTGGGTCAAGCCGTAAAGGATTGCGGGAACCTTGGCTTCGCGGCGAAGGCGGCGGCTCGCACTCGTACCTTGCGTTGCGCGGGTAGCGGCGGTGAATTTCATGGTTAAGTACCTCAAAATAAACAAAAAAGTGTTCGCAACCGCGACCAGTTGCGAACAGGTTTTCAAAAAGGATTCGGATTGTAGCGGATTATTCGTTAAAAAGCTCGCTGACCGAATCTTCGCGTGCGATACGCGAAATCGTTTCGCCCACCAGAGGCGCACAGGAGAGCTGGCGGATCTTGGGGCATTCCTGCGCTTCGGGGCGCAGCGGAATCGTGTCGGTCACCACGACTTCGTCAAGAGCGGAGTTCTTGATGCGTTCGATGGCGTTGCCGGAGAAAACGGGGTGTGCGGCATAAGCAAGCACACGAGTAGCGCCGCGCTCCTTGAGAGCTCCGGCGGCGTTGCACAGCGTGCCGGCCGTATCGACGATGTCGTCGGTGATGACGCAGGTGCGACCCTTGACTTCACCGATGATGTTCATGATTTCGGCAACGTTGGCGCGCGGACGACGCTTGTCGATGATGGCGAGGTCAACGCCGAGTTCCTTGGCCATAGCACGGGCACGAACCACACCGCCCACGTCGGGCGAGACGACCATCAGGTCAGGGTACTGGTGCGAGACCAGATCGTTCAGAAGAACGGGTGTCGAGTAAATGTTGTCGACCGGGACGTCGAAGAAGCCCTGAATCTGGTCGGCGTGCAAGTCCATCGTGAGCACACGGTCGATGCCTACGCTCTGGAGCATGTTGGCGACAACCTTGGCGGAGATGGCCACGCGGGCCGAACGGGGACGACGGTCCTGACGAGCATACCCGTAGTAGGGCATCACGGCGGTGATACGTCGGCACGAAGCGCGGCGCAGCGCATCGACCATGATCATCAGTTCCATCAGATTGTCATTGGTCGGCGCACAGGTGCTTTGAAGCACGAAAGCGTCACAGCCGCGGACGTTCTCGTTGATTTCAACCATAACTTCGCCGTCGGAGAAGCGGTTGACGGTTGCCCGCCCAAGCGGGATATTCAGGTACTGAGCCACTGCATGAGCAAGCTTGGGATTGGCATTCCCCGAGAAGACCTTCAGGCTGTCAGAAATCATTTTTACCCTCTGAAAAGTGGGTGCGTGCACGAATGAACAACGCAGGAAATTTTGATGTGAAACACATCCTCGGACGGGAAAATGTTTTTTTCTCGCCCGTAAAAAATAAAACCGCGCCAAGCAGTCTAGGACGCTCTTTACAAATTGCAAAGATTTTCCGAGACGCCTGCGCAGTTCGTTGTGCAGGAAAAACACTCAAAACAGTGTTTTGGCAGGGGTGGAAGGATTCGAACCTTCGCATACCGGAATCAAAATCCGGTGCCTTAACCGCTTGGCGACACCCCTGTCCGTTTTTCTCGTCTTTATCAGCCTACTAAGCAACCGACGGACGGATGTTCCTGAAGAATCTTCGTCACGTATCCCTGCATGGGGTACGAAACGGCTTCAAGCGCTTGTTTGGCGCCTTCTTCCGAGCCAAACAGTGCGAAAACCGCGGAGCCGGACCCCGTCATCCGGGCGCCGGAACCGAGAGCCTGCAGGGCTTTTCCGATCTCAGGATTGATCCGCACAGCAACAGGCTGCAAATCGTTTCGGCCGATGAGTTCTGGCCACTGACTGCTGAGTTGCTGAGAAAGAGCCGAAATTTTCAAGGATTTCGTGTCTCTTGTCAAGGCTGGGTGCTGAAAAATCAATGCAGTAGAGGTAGGCTTCGACGGCATGGCAACTGCAACCCAGGCTTGCGGAACGGCGATTGGCATGAGAATGCCGCCTGTACCTTGAGCAAAAGCGTTTTGTCCAAATAAAAAGAATGGAACGTCGGCGCCGAGCGATTCGCCGATGGACATCAGTTTCTCTTGGGGCCAGTTGAGTCCCCAGAGCTTGTTAAGCCCCATCAGAGTGCTTGCACAGTCGCTAGAACCTCCGCCCATGCCGGCACCCGCTGGAATGCGCTTTTTAACGTGGATGTTGCATCCGAGCGTTGTGCCGCTGATCTGCTGAAGACGGTGGGCGGCACGTACGCAAAGGTCTTTGTCCATGTCGCCGATAACGTCGCCCGTGCGGGAGATTTTGCCGCTTGGATCAAATTCCAGGACGATGTCGTCGCACAAGTCAATCAACACGAAAACGGACTCGAGCAGGTGCATACCGTCGGCTCGGCGTCCAACCACATGCAAAAAAAGATTGAGTTTGGCCGGAGCTTTGAGTGCAATCGATGTAGCGGACATGGCTATTCAATGGCTAGTGTCAAAGTGATTTGTCTCGGAGCTGTTTGCGAGAGTGCCACGAGTGCCGGAGAGTTGTCGGTTTTGCGGCGCCTGACGGCAATTTTCCAGCCTGCTTGAATAAATGCGTCGTTGGCGATCTGAGCGGGGGCTTGAGGCCAGGGTATACCCGAAAGCCATGCCGAGAGCATATCGGCGGGCAAGCCGAAGCCCAGATGTTTGCGCATCAGTTCTAGAGCGTTTGCCGCCGAATCGGACGCCTCCTTCTCCTCTTTGTTAGGGCGTTCGAGAACAGCGCCATCGGGCGTGACGGTGATGCGGGCGAGAATCCCGTAAAGCGGCGTCATGAGCGTGAGTTCCGTGAAGTCTTTTGCTTCGACGAGCTTCCAGCGGCCGGTGACGGCCTCGATACCATCGGGGCCTTCGACGCGCAATGAAAAACGCCCGGCGCGTTCCCGGCTATCGAGCGGTTGCACGGTAACGCAACCGCTCAAGAGCATGAGGCTGCCAAAAAGCAGCGTGCGGCGTTTCATTTTGCTGGGCCGCGATGGTGACGCAGCTCTTTGGCTTTTGTGTTGTTCGGCTCTCCTTCGAGCACCGAAGCGATGTAACTATCCGCTTCGACTGTCTTGCCGACGACATAAAGGATTTCAGCCAGATGCAGAGCGATTTCGGTATCGGCCGGCATGGCGTTTTGAGCTTTGCGTACCAACTTTTCGGCCTCTTCAAGACGTCCTTGGCGGTAACGCAGCCAACCCAGGGAATCGGTGATGGCCGCATCCTTGCCTCCGCTCAATTCCATAGCCTTGTTGAGGTAGCGCTCTGCCTTGTCCAAATGCATTGCGCGTTCGGCCCACAAAAAGCCCAGAGAGTTCCATCCGTTGGGGTTGTTCGGGTTTTCGGCGATGAAGCGCTCAAAGAGTTTTTCGGCATCCTGGAAGCGATCCTGCTGTACGGCAAGGATCGCGGTTCGATAAAGCAGCTCGGGATTCTTGGGGCCGGTTTCAAGCGTTTGGATCAGCACGTCAAGAGCCGGCTGAATTTGTTTGGTTTTTAAAAGCAATTCGGCGCAGGCTACATCCAAGCTCATTTTTCGTTTGGCGTCGGAAGTGCGGATGCCGCGTAAAACCTTGCAGGCACCGTCCACGCTACCGGATTCAGCCAAAAGTTCGGCCTGTTTGATGCGCGCAGCCTCGTATTTATCGCCGCCTTCAACGCGGCCAAGCCATTCAATAGCGGCCTGACGGTCCCCTTGCGCGAGTTTGACCATTCCCAGACGCACGTATGCTGTATCGGGCAGCAACGCCGTTTTTTCGGCTTTGCTCAACAGCACGAGGTAGCGCTTGTAGTAGAGTTCCGCACGCTCGTAGAGATGTGCTTCTTCGGCGATCATACCGAGCAGCATCATGCTGTGCGCGTCGTCTCGACGGCCCACTTCAAGACGCTTGAGTTGAGCGTCAAGCTTCTTGTCGTTGCCGGTGCGAAGCAACGACTTGGCGTAAGCCAAACGAAGCTCGAAGGCGTCCGGATGGCGCTGAAGGTAGTCTTCCAAGCGCTTCATGGCCCTTTTGGGGTCGTTTTGGAATTCTGCATCAATGCCCTTCATCAGCACGTGCGGACTGTCGGGCGCAAGATCCATTGCTTTGCTTGCGTGCATGGCAGCCTGCGGCGTCATGCGAGCGCGAGCTGCGAGTTCGGAGAGAACGAGTTGAGCGCGGGCGTCGTCCTTGAGATCCGTAGCCGCTTTGACGAAAGCGTGGTAAAAGAGATCCTTGGCCGGAGCTTTCTGCTGCATGGCGCCCAGTTCGTCCAGGGCCCCCGCCGGATCGCGAGCCGCTTGTACCAGTCCTTTGACGAGTTCTCCCGCTTCGTCGTATTTGCCTTGGCTGAAAAATTCTTCAGCTTTGGTCAGACGTATCTGGCGGTTGTTGGGATCAAGCCCCGTCCAAATTTTGAGGGCCTCATTGGCCGCTTCTTCGTTGTCTGCTTCCTGCGCAATGTCAAAGGCGCGCCCGGCCGCTTCGGCAGAGCGTCCCTTTTGCGCCGCGTTCAGAAAAGCCTTCCAAGCGAGTTCCGAATCGCCGGACTGTACGGCGAATTCGCCGACAAGAAGACTGCGGATAATGTCAGAGTCCTGCGCGGCTTTTTGCGCGGCGAGTTGATCTGCGCGGTCAACCGTGTCCGAGGCCAGAGGAGATGCGGCGTGTACGGCGGCAAAGCCCAGAACGGCGCCGAGAAGAATGCTAAGCGAAGTACGAATGGCGGACATGCGAAAAAACGTGCGATACGGAAAAGAGTAGGCATCAGCCTTCTTTCAAACGAACGATGAGTATAGCGGGCGCAGACCGTAGACGGCTTAATCCGCACGTCTAGTTGTTACAATCGGTGGGCTCAATCAGGATTTTGTTGCCATGATTTTTAACCTGTTATCGCGGTTCTGGATTGCCGTTATCAAAAGCCTCAGGCACATGCCTGTGAGCGCTCGCTCAGCGTTGGCCGGCTTTCTTGCGCTCTTGTTTTGGATTGCCATCCCGAAGCGCCGTCGCGTGACGCTTACCAATCTGAGGTTGTGCTTTCCAAACAAGACGGATGCTGAACGCAAGAAAATAGCAAAGAGTTTTTACCGGAAGCTCATGCGCGCGGCGCTTGATCACGGTGTCTTATGGAGCGGTACCCGCGAAGAGGTGGCCGCAATGGTGCGTTTTGAGGGTGTCGAAAACATTACCGAAACCGTGGCTCGCGGTGAGCATTTGATCGTGATTTCCCCTCACTTCGTCGGGCTCGATGCGGCGGGCATCGGGCTGAATTTGCACGTGCGCGGCTGTTCTCTTTACCAAAAGCAGGCCAATCCGGTCTGGGACGAAGCGGCTCTGAAGGGACGCCTGCGTTTTGCCGATCCGGAACTGATTGCCAAGCACGGGCGCGGAGACCTAAAGGCTGTGATTCGCGCCATGAATAAGGGGCTACCCTTTTATTATTTGCCCGATATGGACCACGGCCGGAAGAACTCCATTTTCATTCCGTTTTTCGGTGTGCCGGCAGCAACCGTGCCGATGGCTTGTCGTTTGGCGAAGCTTACGCGGGCGAAAGTGTGCATGTGTATTGCCGAGATGACGGACGAGGGCTACACGGTTCATATTTCGCCTGTCTGGGAGAACTATCCGACCGACGATGTCGAAGCCGATACTCGACATATCACGGCCGAACTCGAAAAATGGATTCTCAAACTGCCGGATCAGTACCTTTGGTCGCATCGACGCTTTAAGACGCGTCCCGAAGGGGAACCTTCCGTGTACGACTAATCGGACCAGTAACTATGCGATTTACCAAAATGCAGGGCGCGGGCAACGACTTTGTCATGCTGGACGCCACGCAGGAACCGTTTACTTTGACGACCGAACAGATCCGCGCGTTGTGCGATCGTCGCTACGGCGTCGGTTGTGATCAGTTGTTGGTGGTTGAAAAAAGTGCTCTACCCGAAGTTGACTTCAAGTACCGCATTTTCAACTGCAGCGGAGGTGAAGTCGAAATGTGTGGCAATGGCGCGCGTTGCTTTGCTGTTTTTGTGCGGGAACTTGGGCTGACCGACAAAACGACGATTGCCTGCGAAACGGTCAAAGGCGTCATTCGTCCGCACATGGAAGATGACGGCACGGTTACCGTGGACATGGGGCGGCCCCGTTTTGAGGCTGCTGATGTCGGGCTCGTGACACAAGGGCTTGAAACGAAGACCGAGGGTGAAGCAACGCTCTATAAAATCGCGGCTTCAGGGCTCGACAACTGGGTGAGCATTGTCTCGATGGGAAATCCTCATGCCGTTCGTTTGGTCGAGAATGTTGCAACCGATCTGGTTTGTTCCGTGGGTAGCGCTTTTCAGAAGATGCCGGTGTTTGAGCATCAGGTCAACGCCGGCTTTATGCAGGTCGTCAGCTCAAGAGAAATCAATCTGCGAGTTTACGAGCGAGGCGCGGGTGAGACGCTTGCCTGCGGTTCGGGAGCGTGCGCCGCGGTGACTTCGGGCATTCGCCGCGGTTTTTTGGGTAACGACGTACTCGTTCACATGCGTGGCGGCGACATTCGCGTGCGTTGGAGCGGTGAATCCGAAGCGTCCGTTTATCTATCGGGACCGGCCGTGACCGTTTTCACCGGCGAAATTGACCTTGATCGGATCGTGTTGCCGACAGCCAATTTTTGAGAAAGAATTTTTGACACGAATTTGAGAATTGATATGCAAGACATCGTTCTGAAGAAAGGCAAGGAGAAAAGTCTGCTGCGCCGGCATCCGTGGGTTTACGACACTGCAGTTGCCAAGGCCGGACAAAAAGGCGTAAAGATTGCCGCCGGCGAAATGGTGCGGGTGGTTTCGCACGACGGACGCGAACTGGGTTACGGTGGTTGGTCGCCAGCTTCCACACTGCGAGTGCGCATGTTCACTTACGCAGGGGAAGAGGCTCCGCAGCCGGGTTTTCTCACGCATCGCATCGAAAAAGCGGTTGCCGCGCGAGCTCATCTACTGGAACGTACCAATGCCCGCCGACTGGTCTTTGCTGAGGCCGACGGCATTCCGGGGCTGGTGGCCGATATGTACGGTGATTGGGTGGTGACGCAATTTCAGAGTGCGGCCGTGCAGGCCAACAGTGCAGAAATCGTTGACGCTTTGATGAAGGCTACGGGAGCCAAAGGCGTGTTTGACCGATCGGACGCGGCCACCCGCAAGCGCGAAGGGCTTGAGGAGCACGTAGGCGTACTTGCCGGCGAAGAACCTCCCGCGATCATTGAAGTCGTGGAAGACGGAGTGAAGTACGGTGTTGATGTGCGCGTGGGGCACAAGACGGGTTTTTATGTCGATCAGCGAGAAAGTCGTCTGGCCGCACAAAACATCGCTCGTGCCTTTAAGAAGGAAACCGGTCGCGGTCTTCGTGCACTCAATTGCTTCTGCTACACGGGCGGCTTTTCGTTGGCGCTTGCCGCAGGCGGCGCCGAAGAGGTGGTAAGCGTCGACTCTTCGGCAGAAGCGCTTGCTCGTGCTCAGGCCAATGCCGTGCTCAACGGCTTTTCGTCTGATGTGTGCAAGTGGCAGCAGGCCGACGTCTTTGAGTATCTGCGCCAGGCACGCGAAGCGGGCGATACGTACGATCTCATTATTTTGGATCCGCCCAAGTTTGCTTCGAGTCACTATCATGTGGATCGCGCCGCAAGAGCTTACAAGGACATCAACCTCAACGGATTGCGCTTGCTTCGCGCCGGCGGCCAGTTGTTAACGTTCTCCTGCTCGGGAGCCATTGACACGGATCTTTTTCAGAAGATCGTGGCGGGAGCTGTCATTGATGCACGCCGCCAGGCATGGGCACTCACACGCTTCGGAGCCGGGGTTGATCATCCGCTTTTGATGACGTTCCCTGAGGGTGAGTATCTCAAGGGGCTACACCTGAAGCTTTGCGATTAAGATGTTGTAAAACTTGAAAAAGGCGCCTTTGACGAGGCGCTTTTCCTATTGAGGGCGAGACAAAAATGACGGAAGACTTTGATCCGATGGCCGAACCGGATATTTCGGTTACGGTACTCACGGGCTTTTTGGGCGCCGGCAAGACGACGCTGTTGAACCGTATCCTTAAGGAAAACCATGGTCTCAAAATTGCCGTGATCGAAAACGAACTCGGCGAACAGACTATTGACAATGATCTGCTGGTCCAAGACGGCGCCGAACAGATCGTGACGATGAATAACGGTTGCATCTGCTGCACGATTCGCGGCGATTTGTCGCGTGTGCTCACAAACTTGCGCATCCAGCGTGACAAGGGCGAAATCGATTTTGACCATGTTGTCATCGAAACGACGGGTGTTGCCAATCCTGGTCCCGTGTGTCAGACCTTCTTCATGGACGATGCTGTGGCGGCCTTTTTCCGCCTCGACGGCGTGGTGACGCTCGTGGATGCCAAGCACGCTGCTGAAACGCTTGCCAAAGAGGAAGTGGCCTTTGATCAGATCGCCTTTGCGGATCGCATCTTTATTTCCAAGGCTGATTTGGTGAGCGCCGAAGAACTCGCTGCCCTCAAAGAACGCCTGATTTCGATTAATCCCCGCGCGCCGATTGAAGTTGCCGACATGGGTAATGTTCCCGTTAACAAGGTGATCGATATCTATGGCTTTAACATGAATGACATATTGGATGTTGATCCGACTTTCTTGACCGGCGCCCATAAGCACCACCACGGCGACGATGTGGCTGCTTTTGTTTTTACTTCGGACAAGCCTTTCGACGCGCCGCGTTTTGAGCAGTACTTGCAGAGTCTGGTGGCGGTCTATGGGCCCGATATGTTGCGCTATAAGGGCGTGCTCTATCTGAAGGGAACGGATCGGCGCTGCGTCGTGCAGGGCGTGCACATGGTTTTTGGAGCCGACGTGCTTGGCCCCTGGGGGAAGGATAAACCCGAAACCAAGTTTGTGATCATCGGTCGCAAACTTCCGAAAGAGGCGATTCTCAAAGGGTTTGAGTCGTGCCTGGCTTAACGTTGATTTGAAAAACGTTACAAGTCGATGCGAACAAATGGCTATGGATTCAAGCTTTTGTGCTATTGTGTGCGCCTTCAAAAAGCCTTGATAATTGTGCGGCCTTGTTTTTATGGCCGTTCGTGCGAAGGCTACTTCTGTAGATCGAAAGAGTTTTATGGCAACAAAAAAGACTTTGACCGAACAAGAGCTCTTGGCGATGTCCGATAAGGACTACATGAACGACAAGCAGCTGGAGTTTTTCCGCAACCGTCTAACGGAGATGGAAGCAGAACTGCGCCACAACGCCGGCCAGACGACTGAAAATCTGCGCGAATCGACTGTGGTGCCTGATCCGGCCGATCGTGCAACGATCGAAGAGGAACACGCACTCGAACTGCGCACCCGTGACCGCGAACGCAAACTTCTCAAGAAAGTGCAGGCTGCAATCAAGCGCATTGATGAAGGCGAATACGGCTATTGCGAAGAAACGGGTGAACCGATCGGCGTGCGTCGCCTTCTGGCTCGTCCGACGGCTACGCTTTCTCTGGAAGCGCAGGAGCGCCGCGAGATTAAACAGAAGATGTTCGGCGACTGACACGTCAACGTCAAGTGCGGTTTTTCGACGTTCAGGTCCGAGAAAATTCTCGGGCTTGAGCCTTAGTGCAAATTTCTTTTGTCGGCAACCGCGCAAAAACACGTGAGAGGAAGGCTCGAGCCTTCCTTTTTCGTAAGAACGAGCCGGATTTTTGAATCAATCCGGACGGATTCAGAGGGGATTTCATGGAACAGTTTCACGGAACGACTATCGTTTGCGTGCGCCGCGGCAACACCGTGACGATGGGCGGCGACGGGCAGGTGACGCTCGGCAACGTCGTCTTCAAGGCCACCGCACGCAAGGTGCGCCGCATTTATCACGATCGCATTTTGGTGGGCTTTGCCGGCGCAACGGCCGATGCTTTTACACTGGTGGAACGCTTCGAAGGCGAACTTGAAAAACATTCGGGCAACCTGATGCGCGCGGCGGTGGAGCTTGCCAAACTTTGGCGTACTGACCGTATGTTGCGTCATCTTGAAGCCATGATGATTGTGGCCGATAAAGACGCCACGCTGGTGCTCTCGGGCAACGGTGATGTGATCGAACCCGAAGGCGGCATCGCTGCGATTGGTTCGGGTGGCAACTATGCTCTGTCGGCGGCGCGTGCTTTGAAGGAACATACCGAAATGGATGCGCCTTCCATCGTCAAGGCGGCCTTGGATATCGCCGGTGACATCTGCATCTACACCAACCGCAACCAAACCATCGAAACGCTGCAAGGCTAATTTATTTTTCTAGAACAGTTTTTTCGAGATGAACGAAACCGACCGCTCCATGCTCACGCCGCGCGAAATCGTGAGCGAACTCGACAAATACATTGTGGGTCAAAACGACGCCAAGCGCGCCGTTGCTGTGGCGCTTCGCAACCGTTGGCGCCGCAGTCGCGTGCCCGAACCGCTACACTCGGAAATCACCCCCAAGAACATTTTGATGATCGGACCGACAGGCGTTGGTAAGACCGAAATCGCTCGTCGCTTGGCCAAGCTCACTGACGCGCCGTTTGTGAAGACGGAAGCGACAAAATTTACCGAAGTTGGCTACGTCGGCCGCAATGTGGAATCGATCGTGCGCGATCTGATGCAAGCCGGCATCAAGCTCGTTGAGGCGCAGCAGAAAAAGCGTGTGATGACGCGAGCTCGCGAACAGGCAGAAGAACGCGTGCTTGATCTTCTTTTGCCTCCGCCCGCTCCCGTTGAGGGCCAGGCGGCTCCGGTGCCGGTCGAAGGTGCCGCTCGTCGTCGTTTCCGCGAAGACTTGCGCGCTGGCCGCTTGGATGACAAGACCGTAGAAGCCGCTGTGGCAAGTAATGCTCCCGTCTTTAACATGATTGGTCCGGAAGGCATGGACGATCTGGAAAATCAGCTCCAAAGCGTCTTTGACAAGATCAATGCTTCGCGTCGCGAAAAAAAGCGTCTCAAGATCCGCGAAGTGATGGAAATCTACACGGACGAAGAAGCCGGAAAGCTGATTGATCACGAAGACCTCACGCGTCGCGCGATCGAAAGTGTGGAAAACAACGGGATCGTTTTTATTGACGAAATCGACAAGATCGCGGGTGGTGCCGAACGTCACGGTTCGGGTGACGTTTCGCGTGAAGGCGTGCAACGCGATCTGTTGCCGTTGATTGAGGGCACCTCCGTGAAAACCAAGTACGGTTGGGTGAAGACCGACCACGTGCTCTTTATTTGCTCGGGTGCCTTCCATCTTTCCAAGCCTTCCGACTTGGTTCCCGAACTGCAGGGACGTCTGCCGATTCGTGTGGAGTTAAAGAGCCTTACCGAAGAAGACTTCGAGCGTATCCTTACCCAGACCGATGCTTCTGTTGTCAAGCAGTACGAAGCACTTCTGGGGGCCGACGGCGCCAAGCTTACTTTCACACCCGAGGCGATCAAGGCGATTGCTCATTATGCGTTTGAAGTGAACGAGCGAACGGAAAACATCGGTGCCCGACGCCTCTACACCGTGATGGAAAAGTTGCTTGAAGAAGTGAGCTTTGACGCAGGCTGCCGCAGCACGATGGAAGTGACGATTGACGAAGCGTACGTGCGTGAGCGTCTCGACGTGCTTGCGGGCGATCAGGATCTGTCCCGCTACGTGCTCTAACGATTATTTCGCATGCAAGGCAGAGCCTTTTCGGCTCTGTTTTGCTATCTGCGATCACGTGGCGTTCGCAAGTCGCTGTGTGCGGTATAGTTTGGCGCGCTTGCGACGGCGTTGACATAAAAAGAAAGTATCATCAAAACAGCGCCGGAGACGTGTGTCTTTGCTGCAAGTGAACTGCTTTTTTCGGAAGCAATCCCTCGGTCATCAAAGGACAACAAACAATGCAGACTTCCGCCCCCAACACCAATTTGGTGCCCGCTTCGCTCAAAGCTGAAGTTCTTTCCGAAGCCCTTCCTTATATTCAACGCTTTCACGGCAAGACGATTGTGATCAAGTACGGCGGCAACGCCATGACGGATCCGAAACTGCAACGCGCTTTTGCGCGAGATGTGGTGCTTTTGAAGCTTGTCGGCATGAACCCAGTGGTTGTGCACGGCGGCGGTCCGCAGATCAACAGTGCCTTGAATCGCGTGGGCAAGGTGAGCGAATTCGTACAAGGTATGCGCGTCACTGATCCCGAGACTATGGAAGTTGTCGAATGGGTGTTGTGCGGTGAAGTGCAGGGCGATCTCGTGCAAATGATCAATTCCTTCGGCGGTCATGCCGTGGGCTTGACCGGCAAGGATGGCAGTCTCATCAAGGCGCACCGAATGAAATTGCAGGACACCAATGATCCCAATGTCTATCACGACATCGGTCAGGTGGGCCTGATTGAGGAAATCAATCCGTCGCTCGTGCAGGCGCTTGAACAGGATCACTTTATTCCTGTGATCAGCCCCATCGGCATGGGAGAAGACGGCTTGGCCTACAACATCAATGCTGACGTGGTGGCCGGGAAGATGGCCGAAACACTTAAGGCTGAAAAGCTCGTGATGCTTACCAATACGCCCGGTGTACTTGATCGTGAGGGCAACCTTCTGAGCGGTCTGACGGCTTCTGAAATTGATGCGCTTTTTAAAGACGGCACGATTTCGGGCGGCATGCTACCCAAGCTTTCTTCTGCGCTGTCGGCGGCTCGCAACGGCGTACGCAGCGTGCATATTATTGACGGACGTGTCAATCACTGTTTACTTCTTGAAATTCTCACCCCGCAGGGCGTGGGTACGATGATCTCGGCCGATGACTGATAGCAAAAAACGCCGTAACAAACCGAATGAACATGCCGACGACGGACAAAACCGTGCGCGGTTGTCTCGAGTCAAAGTTTGGCTGATTGACTGCGACGATACGCTCTACGAGTCTTCCCGTGGCATGTTTGCCGCCATCCATTTACGCATGGAGTCGTTCATTGCGCAAAAGCTTGGCGTGTCGATCGAAGAAGGCCGTCGCCTTCAGCATACCTATTGGGCGCAGTACGGAGCGACTTTTTTAGGACTTGAAAAACATCACGGAATCGCACCCAAGGAATTTTTTGATGCCACGCATCGGTTTGATCTTTCCGAAGAGGTTCCTGAAGATTTCTGTCGCACCAAGTTGCGAGACAGCCTCAAAGCTCTGAAAGGCAAGCGTGTGTTGGTGACCAACGGTCCCGAATGCTACATAAAAGCACTTTTGCCGCTTTTGGGCATTGCCGATTTGTTTGATGCGGTGGTAAGCGCCGACGATATGCGCGTTTTGGGTGCCTGGCGCTGCAAGCCTGATGAAACCTTATTTGCCAGTTTGGCAGCGCGCTTTAAAGCGCGTCCTGAGCAGTGCGCTTTCATTGAAGATAGTCCGGTGAACCTAAAGACAGCCAAAAAACTCGGCATGCTGACAGTGTGGTGCGCAGGCTATCGCAAACGCGAGCCGCACCGTGTGCGCGCGCATGCTTGGGCCGATGTTGCCGTGGACTCCTTGTTTGAGCTTGCCCGCCGCGTGCGTAACGCTCGCTCGCAGGCTTGCCTGACGCAGGAGAGATGCAAATGATGAAGGTGTTGAAGACTTGCTGGCGCGGATTGGATTTTCTTCGGCGTCTGACTCTGAACCTGGTTTTTTTGTTGGTTCTTGGCGCGATTATTTTTGCCTTTTTCTACGAAAAGCCCGTGAGCGTACCCAACAATGCCGTGCTGCTGGTGACCTTGTCGGGGCAGGTTGTCGAAGAAGACGATTTCGACGGCCAGGGAACGTTTTCTTCCATGGTTGACGGCTCGGACTCCTTCACGCGTCTGCGCGACGTGACGCGGGCTTTGTCGCTTGCTGCCGAAGACAAACGCATTGCTGCGGTGCATTTCCGTGTGCAGGATCTGCAAAAAGCGGGCCTGGCTTCGCTTCGCGAGATCGGCGCGGCAATGGATCGCGTGAAGGCTGCCGGCAAGAAAATCACCGTTTGGTCGACAGGCTACAGCCAGATTCAGTATGCGGTTGCCGCGCACGCCAACGAGGTCTTTGTTCACCCTATGGGCGGTGTGATGCTCAAGGGGCTTTCCGGAACCCGCCTTTACTGGGGCAGCGCGCTCAAAGAGTTGGGCGTGACGGTGCATGTATACCGCGCGGGTGACTACAAGAGTGCTCCAGAAATTTTTGTGCGCTCCGAACCCTCCAAAGAGTCGCTTGCGGCTGATCGTTTCTGGATGAAAGACATCTGGTGGCAATACACCGCCAACATTGAGTCTTCCCGAGGTTTGATGCCGGGTGCTGTCGACAAGGTAATTGCTACGTATCCCGAGCTCCTTGAAAAAGCGCAAGGAGACATGAGCCGGGTAGCACTCGACCAAAGCCTGATTGATTCGGTGCATACGGCTGATGAGGTGATCGATATTCTGCGCACCCGTATGGGTTGGAAGAGTGCGACCGAAGAAAAGCTTCTTGATTATCGGCTTTATCTTGAAGCGGTAGAAAAAGTTCCGTCCGGAAAACGCGTTGCCGTGGTGACGATCGAAGGTGAAATCAAAGACGGCGGCGACGGCCCCGGTATGACCGGTGAACGCGACGCCGTGCAACGCATCCGAGCCGTACGCGAGTCGCCTGACTATGCGGCTCTGGTGGTGCGTATCGACAGCCCCGGCGGCAGTCCGGTGGCTTCCGAACTGATTCGCCGTGAGCTGGAACTCGTCAAAAAGGCAGGCAAGCCTGTGGTGGCAAGCTTTGGCGACTATGCCGCAAGCGGTGGCTACTGGGTAGCATTAGGTGCCGACACGATTGTGACCGATCCGATGAGTATCACCGGTTCCATCGGCGTGTTCGGCATGATGCCGACTTTTGAAAAGGCCATTGATCGATTGTCGCTCGGTACGGGCGGCGTATCGACCTCACCGCTTGCTGATGCGATGAATCCGCTCAAATCGGTGACGCCCGAGTACGGAAAGATGATGGAACTTTCCGTGGCCCGCATTTACCGTGACTTCATCTCTCTGGTTGCCAAAGGCCGCAAGATGGACGAGCAGAAAGTTGCGGCATTGGCTCAAGGTCGCGTCTTTACTGGCCGTCAGGCGATTGATATGGGGCTTGCCGATACCTTGGGCGGGTTGGACGTGGCTTTAAAGAGGGCTGCTGAAATGGCCAATGTGCCCAATGCGCCCGCGGAATTCATCGAGCGTGATGGCTCCGGGTTGTCGATGATGGTGATGCGTCTGATGCGCCGTGCCATGATCGAAACCGGCTTTGCCGAAGCGATGCGTTTGGCGACTCCTGCCGTGCAGGTGCTCGAGCCCGTCCAACGTTTGCAGCAGACAGTTTCCGGCAGCATGCCGCTCTATGCGCATTGTCTGTGCACGCCGCAGTAGCAAGCTTTCACGCTGCAACCATTCGGCCGTTGCGGATTCCGCAGAGTTGATCGCAATTTCGCCCGAGGGTTACCTCGGGCGAAGCGGATCTTTTTGAAGCACTGCAGAAAGACGGACTGCGATTGGAACAGGAACGCATCCCAATGTCGGTTCTCAATCGAGTGTTTGTTTCTCAGGTTGACAGGCTCAGAGAAGCTTTTTGAGTGCTTCCACAACTTCAATGTCAGCCGGAAGCCAATCGACAGTGTCAAGTTCATCGCGGGTGAGCCACTTCATGGCTTCATGCTCGACCAATTCGATTTCGCCCTGCGTGATGCTCGACAGGAAGCAGTGCATCGTGAGGTGAAAGTTCGGGTAGTCGTAGTCGACCGTCGTCACGAACTTGTCGGGGTGAATCGTGACGCGCAGTTCTTCTTCAATTTCGCGCACGATCGCTTCTTCGGCGGTTTCGCCTTGCTGCACTTTGCCGCCGGGGAATTCCCAGCCGTCTTTGTATTCGCCGTAGCCGCGCTGCGTGGCAAGAATCTTCCCGTCTTTGACGATGATGGCGGCAACGACTTCAATGGTCTTCATCAAAAAAATCCTCTCAAAAATGGTGGCGTGAAAGTATACGTGCTTGGTCAAACGACTTCTAAGACGTCAGATAGGTGTAGATGTCGTTTCGAACCGGCACGCGCAATCGGTAGTTGATTTCGAATGCATCGTCCCCCTTGACCTTGACTGGTTCAGGTTCGCCTTCTGCATAAATTTCTCCCAGGAAGTAGAACGACTTGGCCTCTGCATCGTCTTTGTTTTTACGGACAAAGAGGTAGATGCGGTTGTCTTTGTCTTCACTGGTGCGTTTGAAGATGTGATCGGCGTCGCTGGAGCTGACCTTTCGTTTGGTCTTGGAGAGTGCAACCATATGGTTTTCTGATACGAAGTGATCTTCGTAGGCAATGGCGTGGTCGTCTTTGTTGTAGTTGACGAAAACGGGTAGTGTCCGAGACGACTTGTCGTAGAAGTAGCCGCCGATATTTTGCGCCGTGATATTGCGCGACCAATCGAGCATACGACAGACGTCTTCGTATGTGTAGCGCTCGTAGAGTTTCAAGAGGGTGTTACCGTAGCCGCCTTCGTAGGTGAGCTCGTAGCGGATTTTGATGAATTCAATCAGATCCTTCAATTCCTGGTTGAAAAGCTGATTAGCGGAAAGCGTTGACACGAAGGCGCCAGCTGCACGCCACTCCCCATCTTCTTCAATTTCAATGACAGCGCAGTTGGAATTGTCTTCCTTTTCTTTTTGCGTGCGCCAGAAATTGCTTGTGAGAATTCGCTCACAAGACTGCAGGTGCGCCTCGGACGGATTTGACGAAAAGCGCCGGACAAAGTTGGCAATGAATGCCGATTTGAGATTGTCATGTTCTCCGTTGAGGATCAGTTCAAGGACAAGAATTTCGCTTACGCGTTGGGCGTTGCCTAGGCGCTGGGTGAGGTATGACAGATACTTTTGTGCGGCGGCATCCATTTCGCCAAAGTCTTCGCCGTCTTTTTCCATTTTCTTCAGGAAGGCGTAGTAGGTACCGCAGGCTTCAAAAATCTTGATCGGATCGATCAAGCCGTGCACATCAAAGTCGAGAATCGACGGAATGCGGCCGAGCTTGAATTTGAGTAGTCGATAGGGTTCGCGCAGGCTTGTTATGGTATTTGTGCGTGCCGAATCAATCGCCTCGTAAATGCGCTTGCGTGAGACGGCATCAAAGTGAATGCTCGAAGGACCGGACAAGACCTGAGTCCCCGTGGCGACGACTCGGCGCATGTAATCCTTGTTGTAGGTGCGATCTCCCGAGAGCGCCACCGGAATGAGAAAGTTGTTGTTGTACTGACCGATAAAGTCCAGGATGACTACATATTCCTTGGTGTCGTGTTTGCGCAGACCGCGGCCGATTTGCTGCACGAAGACGATCGGACTTTGCGTGGGCCGTAGCAGGATGACTTGGTTGACTTCGGGAATGTCGATGCCTTCGTTGAAAATGTCGACCGAGAAGATGTAATCAAGAGCTTCGTCTCCGGCCTCCAAAGCGAGGCGTCTGCAGGCTTCTTCTCGAGCACTTTGCGAGTCGTTACCGCTCAAGTGAACGGTACGAAGACCGCGAGCATTGAATTTCTGCGAGAGAAGGCGAGCCTCTTCGTTGGAACTACAAAAGACGAGAGCTTTGAGGCGAGAACCGCTGTATCCGTAGTAGTCGGACTGCTTGAGAATGTGATCGACGCGATCGTCAGACACAAGCTTTGAAAAGTCTTTGAGCTCGTAGTCTTTGTCGTTGATTTCAAGGCCAGAGATGCCGAAGTAGTGAAACGGACAAAGAAGATCGTTTTCAAGTGCTTGTTGCAGACGGATTTCCGTGAGGATATTGTGCCCAAAAAGTCCGTATACGTCGAAGCCATCCGGTCGCTCGGGTGTGGCTGTCATGCCGAACCAAAGCTTGGGTCTGAAGTGCTCCATGATGCTCTTGTAACTGTCGGCGCCGGCGCGGTGCACTTCGTCAATCACGATCACGTCGAAATCCGTTGGGGAAAACGGGCCGTCGTTGAGGTGCTTGACCATGGTCTGCATTGTTGCAAAGACGATGTCTCGGTCGGTTTCTTGTTGCTGCCCGATGAAAACGCCGTACGTGTAGTCATTGCCCATGACGTGGCGGTAGCTCTGAAGTGACTTGCGTGCAATCTGTTCACGATGCACGAGAAAAAGAGCGCGCTTTGGACGGATGGCTTTGAGGGCAAAAGCGGAGGCGTAGGTCTTGCCGGTACCGGTGGCCGAAATCAACAGACCTTTTTTGGGAACGGAGATGTCTCCTCCGAGGTCTTCTTTTTGCATAAGTGCCAAAAGATTGTCGGCCAGTCGCTTTTGCATGGTATTGGGGCGAATTTCGCGGAAAGACAACTCAGCGGAGAGCTTCGGCTCGGCCGAGAAAAATCTCTGACGTACTGCTTTGGTGCGCTCATACTCGACTTGGTAGTCGTCGAGTACGTCATCAAGCGTGTGAGACGCCGAATGCTCCCACAAAGCGTCGAATTCAGTCTGAATTTGGCGGGCAAATTCGCCTTCGGCTGCACTCACAAGTCGTGCGTTCCATTCTTGGTTGACGGTAAGCGCCGTTTGGGTGAGGTTTGAACTGCCGACGATAATACTGCGTAGTTGTCCTTGATCGAAGATGTAGCCTTTGGTGTGAAAGCCTGCTTGGCCGGCTTCTTCGGTACGAAAGAATTTGATCTCGATGTTTGAAAGACCTGCAAGCTTTTCAAGTGCGCGAGGGTCGGTGAACTGCAGATAGTCTGTTGTCAGAATGCGGCCTTTGATTCCGCGTGTTTCCAACTCTTTGAATGTTTGCAGTAACGGCGTGATGCCGCCCATTGTGATGAAGGCGACGCTGAAATCGAATTGCTGACACCGCGATAGTTCTTGTTCAAGAACGGAAATCACTTTGGTGCCGGAACCCGACATATTGTTGGCAAGCAGTTGCGCACGCAAGTTTTGCTCGGAAGCAAGCGAGGCGTCGACAAACGACGTCAAAAGTCCGTCACGCAGACTGTCGCAAAAATTCCCATCCAAAGCCATGGCACTCGAGAGACAAGAGGAGAAAAGTCACTTCCGGCAGCATAGCCGGTGAAACCGGTACGTGTCCAGGCTTGGAGACGAACCCCAGAGTTTCAGTTGCCCAGTCGGTGCTCAAAGCAAGAACTACGTTGTCTTTTTCGAATCTTCGAGTGCGGCGATGAACTCTGAGGACCAACGAATCTGGCGCTCTTTTTGCGCAGGAATCGCGATGCGAATGTGGCGTTGTGCCCAGGCGTTGGTGAGCTTTACCGCACGGGTACGCGGGTGGGGTTGTGCTTCAAAAGCGACGCGGCTGGCAATGCCGATTCCGACGCCTGCGGCGGCCATCTGAAAGAGAATCGGCTGATTGGAAACGCGAACTTTGGGGACGAGCTTGTGGCCGAGTTCTCTGGCTCGTTCGTCGACGAAACGCTGCATTTCAACGTGTTCGCTAAGGGAAACGAAGTCTTCGTTCAGACATTCGGCGAAATCCAATGCTTCACGTTGTGCCAACGGGGAATCGGTACTTACGATCACCACAAGATCGTCGCGGGCGTAGTCCATAAAAGTGACGCCCGGATAGTCGCCTACGAATGCGCTCAGGCCGATGTCGGCTCTGTCTTCGGCAACGGCTTCGACCACGTCGCGTGAAGAGCAGCGATGGTGAGAGATCGAAACGTCCGGGTGTGCCTTCAGAAAACGAGCCAATCCGTCAGCCAGAAAGTTCATGGCGGCACCGTAGTTGGAGACGATGCGAAGCGTGCCGGCCTCGCGGCTTACAAACGGTTCAAGACCGCGAAGCATGACGTCAATGTCGCGGTCGATCCGACGGGCGCCTTGCCGCACGATTTCGCCGGCCGCAGTCACCGTCATGCCCTGCGCCGTCCGTGTGAAAAGTGCTACGCCCAAGTTCGATTCGAGTCCTTTGATGCGGGCGCACACCGTGGAAGGACTCAAATGTACGCGAGCGGCCCCTCGCGTGAGATTGCCTTCGTCAGCAACGGCGCGAAAGGCTTTGAGATCGGTTAGAGAAAAGTGCTGCATAGCTCAAGGGTATTCGGAAAATCCGAATGAAGGCTTTGAAAAAGACTGATGGATGAATTCTTTCCTGAAGCTTAACATGGCCGTAAGAAGTCTGAAATTCTTGATCCCCGGGAGTTTTTGGGCTTTTTTCAAAGAAAGTCCGAATCGAAGAGGTGAATTCGGATTTCAAAAAAGAAGGAGAGAGATATGCAATTTCAAAGATTGACCGTTTTGGCGAGTGCAGTTCTTATTGGCCTCGGTCTGTCGTCAGGCGCTTATGCATTTTCGGCTGAAATGACGAAGTCCTATTCGCAGGGCGAAAAGGCATCCTATCTGGCGGGCGCACATAACCAAAAAGGCATTTCCTGCCAGATGTGCCACACCTCGGACAAGATCAGCGATTCGGAAACGGAGATCAACAAGCAGTGCGTGATGTGCCACGAGCCCAACGCATTGGTTAAGAAAACGGAAAAGCCGCATCAGCCCAATCCGCACAAGAGTCACTTGGGTGACGTTCAGTGCACGGCCTGTCATTCCGGCCATACGCCTTCCGTCGCGTACTGCACCAACTGTCATGATTTCCCGTCCATGAAGGATATGAAGTTCGGCAAGGGGGCCAAGCCTGCTTCTCAGTACGAAGATCTGGCCAAGTACGACAATGCCAAGCCCGAACGTACGGAAACGACGGACATTCTCGTGGTCGGTTCCGGTGCGGCAGGTTTTGTGGCAGCCTTTACGGCACAGGAAGCCGGTGTGAAGAACATCATCATGGTTGAAAAGATGGCGGTGCCGGGTGGCAACAGCCAGCTTGCAGCTGGCGGCATGAATGCAGCCGGTACTCCTTATCAGAAGGAAAAAGGCATTGAGGACAATGCCAAGCTGATGTTTGAAGATACGATGAAGGGCGGCAAGAACGTGAGCAACCCCGAGCTTGCAAAGATTCTGGCCGAACGTTCCGCTGATTCGATCAAGTGGCTTGCCGATCGCGGTGCTGTGCTCTCGCATGTCGGCCGCGGCGGCGGTGCCTCGGCAGCTCGTATGCACGGGCCTGCGGGCGGCGTTTTCGTGGGACCGTATCTTTCCAAGTTCTTCCGCGATCACGCTAAGGAAACCAATCTTGATCTGCGCTTGAACTCCAAGATGGTCAAGCTTTATACCGACGACAAGGGCAATGTGACCGGTGCGCTCATCAAAGGCAAGCATTCGGGTCTGTATCGCATCAATGCCAAGGCTGTGGTTTTGGCTACGGGCGGCATCGGTGCCAATGCTAAGCTCGTTCAGTCGCTGCGTCCGGACATCAGCGCGGATGTGAAGACGTCCAATCAGCCGGGCAGCCAGGGCGACGGCATGGTGCTCGCACAGAAGGTTGGCGCGGCTGTGGTCGATGCCAAGGAAATTCAGCTCAATCCGACATTGTTGGTCGGCAGCCCCGTGATTGTTTCCGAAACGGTGCGCGGAGCAGGTGCGGTGTTTGTGAACCGCGAAGGCAAGCGCTTTATCAGCGAACTCACCACGCGCGACGTGACGAGTGCTGCTGTGTCGAAGCAAACCGGTGGCACGGCTTTTGAAATCTTTGACGATAAGGTTCGTCAGAGTGTCAAGCAAACCGGTGCGGCTTTCGAACTGGGGCTTGCCAAGGAAGGCAAGACGCTGGCTGAACTTGCCAAGAACGCTGGCATTGATCCCAAGAACCTTGAAGCAACGATTGCTCAGTACAACAAGTACGCCGAAGCCGGCAAGGATCCCGACTTCAACCGTCCGGGTCTGAATGCCAAGCTCAAGGTCGACAAGGCTCCGTTCTACGCCATCGAAATCACGCCGGCTATCCACTACTACATGGGAGGCCTGAAGTTCAACGGCAAGACGCAGGTGATCAACACCTCCGGCAAGCCCATCGGCGGTTTGTATGCGGCCGGTGAAGTCACGGGTGGCGTGCACGGCAAGAACCGCCTTGGCGGCAACTCGATCAGTGAAACCATCACGTTCGGTCGCCTGGCCGGTGAAAACGCTGCTGCCCAGGTCCTTGGCAAATAATTTGTCTCCTCAGGCGGTTTTCCGGGAAGGCAACTTCTTCGGAAAACCGCAATCTCCTTGGCGGGCAAGGTGTTGTGCTTTGCCCGTATTTTCTTGGTCTGGGACGAAGGTACAATGGCCCGAACGGTGTCTTCTACGTTTGTGGGCCTCTCAAATGACTTTGTCAGTCGAAGACTTTCTGCTTTCGATTCAGAAGCTAATACTTGGCAACGATCTCAACACCACCTACAAGTTGGCATTGGTGCTGGCCGTCACGAATAAGGCAGGAGAAATTCCTTTTGTGAATCATCCTGATGCAGAAGTTTTTGAGATTAGCTATCGCGAGCTGGCGCTTGAGTTTTTGCGTATCTATTGGCCACAAGCCAAAGCCTATCCGCGAGCCGACAAGAGTGCTGTCAAAGACGCTGTGTTGCGACAAAGCTTCGGTGGCAGTAACGCGCTTGTCATTTCGCTGATTCAGGCTTTTCAGGAACGGTTGTGTCCGGCAGACGCGCAATGGCTGACATTTCTGCAGGCGCAGCGTTTTGAGAAGGATTTCGATCGGCTGGTCAAGGACTGTCAGACGCGAGTTCTGAAGAAAAATCCGTTGCAGTACATGCAAGGCTATAAGTTCCTGTTTGATAAGGACGATCGTACCAATCGGATTTATGTACGTCGAGAAGTCGCAGTTTTGCTGTGTCGGTTTCAGCCGATCGTTCAGGAACTGATCTTTTCGCGGTGGGAGAAGATGCTGCGCTCGATCCGGGCCAATTCCGGCGTGCTTGGCGAGACGCCGGAATCCACGCTGCGCGACTTTCTGTTCTATCCGCATCGCTCGGAAACGCTTGCGGCCATTCGAGACGTGTTGAGGGAGTCGACGCCTGCGCAGACGTGCTTTTACTGCGGTTGCAAGTTGGATTCCGGTTGTGACGTTGACCACTTTTTGCCGTACTCACGATTCGCGCATACAAGGACATTTAACTTTGTACTGGCTTGTCCGAAGTGTAATCGCAGCAAGTCGGACCGTCTTGCTGCGTCCGGGCATTTGTTCCATTGGATGGATCGCAACGAAACGTATGCCGAGGCAATCATCGAATGCAGTCGCGAGAGACTCGAAGCCGGGGCGGTGCTGGTTTCTGAAATGGCCGCACAACAATACGATCGTGCTGTAAACCGCGAGCGTTTTTGGTTACGTGCGGTTGCCGACGAGGCCCCCGAGACGCAACTGCTACAGGGCGCGGAGATTGAGGCGGTCCTCAATCGTTTGCATGACCATGCCCGTGTGATGTGCCGGTTTGAATGTCCGTGAGCAGATACAAAACGAGGCGCATTCGTGAAGAAAGCGCCTCGTGCTAACTGCGGCAGAACTCTCGTTAACTGCGAGAGATGTTTTGTTGTGTCTTCTCGTATTTGGCCAACTTGGCTTCAAAGTCATCAAGGCAGTTGCCGACAACCTTGTGCAGAGCAATCAATGCAATCAAGTTGGGAATGACCATCAGGCCGTTGAAGAGGTCGGCCAGTGCCCACACCAGATCAACCTTGAGCGTGGCGCCGACAATGATAAAGGCGCAGACAATCACGCGATAGGGAAGGAGCGCTTTTTCAGAGAAGAGGAAGCGCACGTTCTGTTCGGCAAAAAAGTACCAGCCGATGATCGTTGAATAGGCAAAGAAGAAGAGGCAGATAGCAACAAAACTTACGCCGAACGAACCCAGCCCCACGTTGTAAGCCTTCTGAGTGAGCGCAATGCCGGTGCTCTGGAAGTCGAGTACGCCGGTCACGAGAATCACGATGCCCGTGAAGGTAACAACGATCAGGGTGGCGAAAACGCCGAAGATGGCGACGAGCCCCTGTTCGGCCGGGTGCTCTACTTTGGCAACGGCGTGAGCGTGAGGTGTGGAACCCATACCGGCTTCGTTGGAGAACAAGCCACGGGCAACGCCGAACTGCATGGCTTTGGCAACCGTCAGACCGAGTGCGCCGCCCATAACTGCCTGAGGATCAAATGCAGCCACAAAGATCAGACGGAACGCATTGCCAAGTTCTCCGGCGTGACAAGCAATGACGTAGGAGCCGCCGATGATGTAAATGGCGGCCATGAAGGGAACGATTTTCTCAGTCACAGACGCCAAACGGGCGACGCCGCCGAAGAAAACCGCACCGGCGAGAATGGCTGTCACAATACCGGTGATGACCAGCGGAACGCCGAAAGCCGTGTGCATGGCGTTGGAAATCGAATTGGATTGCACCATGTTGCCGATGCAACCCAGAGCAATGATGATGGCGATAGAGAAGAAGACAGCCATCGGACGCCATTTTTCACCCATACCCTTGGTGATGTAGTACGCAGGACCGCCGACCACGTGGCCGTTGGCGTCTTTGCCTTTGAAGGTCTGAGCCAGCACCGCTTCGGCAAAGATGGTGGCCATACCGAAGAAGGCGGCAACCCACAGCCAGAACAAGGCGCCGGGGCCGCCCGAGACGATAGCAGTGGCCGTACCCGCAACGTTACCGGTACCCACTTGAGCAGCGATGGCGGTAGCCAAAGCTTGGAATGAGCTCATGCCCGTTTTATCGGCACGCTTGCCAAAAAGTGTGGCGCCGCCGAACAGTAAACGCGTGGCGAGGCCGAACTTGCGTACCTGCACAAAACGAAGCTTGATGCTGTAGAAGATGCCCGTGCCGCACAGCAAGGGAATCAGGCAGAAAACGCCCCAAAGGACACTGTTGATCTCACTGACGAGATGATTAAGAAAGTCCATGACGACTTTGGCTCCGAGAGTTTGATTTTGTAGCGCTCAAACGACAATAAAGCGGTGACGGCTACTTATGCGCTCTGTCCTTGTTGTTTTTTTAGGCAGGAAAGAGACAGCCTAGAGTTTAGGTGCTTTATCTGCAGAGCAAATGAAAACTTGATGAAAGTTCGATGGAAAGCAAACTTTCTAGTGATCTGTTTTTAGGGAAAATGTTGTGGAACGTTGCGCGAAATCAGAACGTCGGTCCGGATTGCGACGAAACACTTTGCCGACAGCGTCACAAAGTTTCTTGTACTTGGCAGACAAAAATGACGGGAATAATCACCCCTCCCGTCACAAGCAGGAAAACCCGCATTCTACCTCCTTCTACTGCTGAACTTCTATTTCTCGGTAGAAAAAGAACGCTTTACGTGGCTTTCATTACGCGATAGGACGCAGACTGTCATTTTTGGCAGTCGAAATCAGCAAAAAGTGTTACTCCAGTCTGGAGGTGGGGAAAAATATTTGCCGCGGTATCAACAGGTTGGCACTAAATCATCGGCAAAGACAACAGCATCTTGTGTAATTGCGATTGTTGGTGTCTCCATATAGTATTTTTCGGACATTTAAATTCGAGGCGCCGCGTATCGGCGGTTAGCCGCTTTTTTTTGCCGAGTAATTCGACATGCCCGTTCAGATTGATTTATCACGCGACGCGCTTTTTGACGAGTTGGGGCTGCAGCGCTTGCGCGAAAGCTATATGCGAGAAGGGGAAACGTCCCCGCAGGAACGCTACGCCTTTGTGGCGGAAAGTTTTGCGAGCAATCCCGAACATGCTCAACGCATTTATGACTACGCGAGTCGCCATTGGTTGAGTTTTTCGACGCCTGTTTTGAGCTTCGGGCGAAACAAGCGTGGTCTGCCGGTCTCGTGCTTTCTGAGCTACATGCCCGATACGGCCGAAGGGCTGGTCAATACGCTTTCCGAAGTCAACTGGTTGTCGATGCTCGGCGGCGGCGTCGGTATTCACGTGGGCATTCGCAACGCTGACGACAAAAGTGTGGGTGTCATGCCTCATCTCAAGGTCTACGATGCGGCCTGTCTTGCGTATCGTCAAGGTTCGACGCGGCGCGGGTCCTACGCGGCCTTCCTGTCGATTGATCATCCCGATATCGTTCAGTTCATTGAAATGCGCAAGCCAACGGGTGACCCCAACATGCGCGCGCTTAATTTGCATCACGGCATCAATATTTCCGATGCCTTCATGCAGAAGATTGAAGCGAGCATGCGTGATGCCGACTATGACGACTCGTGGGAGCTCAAGCATCCGGCTACTGGTGAAGTGGTCGAGACGGTGAGTGCTCGTGATCTCTGGCAGCGCATTTTGGAAATGCGCATGCACACCGGAGAGCCGTATTTGGTCTTTACCGACACGGCCAATCGTGTGTTGCCGAAGTGGCTGGCCGATCAGGGGCTCAAGATTCGCGGCTCAAACCTCTGTACGGAAATTTTCCTGCCCACGAACGAGGAGCGTACGGCCGTCTGCTGTCTTTCGTCCGTGAATCTGGAGTATTTCGATCAATGGAAGCACGTGCCTCAGTTCATCGAGGATGTGATGGAATTTCTCGACAACGTGCTTCAATACTTCATTGATCACGCTCCGGACACGATTGCACGTGCGCGATTGAGCGCCATGCGCGAGCGCAGCGTGGGGCTCGGTGCCATGGGCTTCCATGCCTATCTGCAGAAAAACGGCATTGCCTTTGAGAGCGTTGTCGCCAAAGTAACCAATATGGCCATGTTCCGCCACATCCGAAACGAATGCGAACGGGCCGACAAGGTGCTGTGCGAAAAACGCGGTGCTTGCCCTGATGCAGCCGCTGCCGGCGTTGCTCGCCGCTTCAGTCACTGGATGGCTGTGGCACCCAATGCTTCGTCGTCGCTTATCACTGGCGGTACAAGCCCGTCAATCGAGCCAATTCGCGCTAACGTTTTCCGGCAGGACACGATTTCCGGTGCGCATATCGTCAAGAATCGCTTCCTCAAACGTGTTTTGGCTGAACTTGGTCTCGATACGGACGAAGTCTGGAGTGATCTGATTGCCCACGACGGCAGCGTGCAACACCGCACGGATTTGCCGCAACAGGTCAGAGACGTGTTTAAGACGGCTCAGGAAATCGATCAGCGCTGGATCATTGAACTGGCAGCAGATCGTCAGCCCTACATTGACCAGGGGCAGAGTGTCAACCTCTTCTTTGCACCGGACGTGCCGATCGGTTATTTGCACGCTTGCCACTTTATGGCATGGAAGAAGGGGCTGAAGTCTCTTTACTACTGCCGCAGTGACAAATTGAGAAAAGCCGACAAGGTCGGTCAGGTTGCCGTTCGTCGGCGCCTTGAAGACGAAATCGATATGCGGGCCGTGGCCGACGATACTGGTTGCCTTGCCTGTGAAGGATAAGAAATGCAAAAAAGCGCACTGAAACTCGCGGGCAACCGCAACTACTTCAAGCCCTTCGCCTACCCGTGGGCCTACGACGCGTTCGTACAAAGCGAACAAATGCACTGGCTTTGGACGGAAGTGCCGATGATGGAAGACGTGAAGGACTTCCAGCTCAAGCTCACGGATTCCGAACGTGACTTTCTTACAAAGATCCTTCGCTTTTTCACGCAGGGCGATATTGACGTGTCAGGTGCCTATGTCACGACGTACCTGCCTCAGTTCCCTCAGCCGGAAATCCGCATGATGCTCTCGAGCTTTGCCGGTCGAGAAGCGGTGCATATTGCGGCATACTCGCATTTGATCGAAACGCTGGGCCTGCCCGAGACCGTCTACAACGAGTTTCTGCAATACGAGGCGATGGCCAAAAAGCACGAGTTCTTTAACGAATGCCTGTCAGAAAACGAGCTTGCCGCCCAGATTGCCGCGTTTTCGGCCTTCACCGAAGGGATGCAGCTGTTTTCGAGTTTCGTGATGCTGCTCAACTTTCCGCGCAACGGACTACTCAAGGGCATGGGGCAGATCATTGCTTGGTCGATTGCCGACGAGACGCTGCACACCGAATCCATGACGATGCTCTTTCGCGAGTACATCAAGCAGAATCCGCAGCTCTGGAACGATGAACTCAAGGCACGCATCTACTCGATTGCCGAAACGATGGTTGACCTGGAAGATCGTTTCATTGAACTCGCCTTCGGCGTAAGCGACATGAAGCGCCTTACCAAGCAGGAAGTCAAGGATTACATCCGCTACATTGCCGATCGTCGCCTGATGGGGCTCGGCTTGAAGCCGATCTTCAAATCGGAGAAAAATCCTCTCAACTGGGTTGACGCGATGCTTGGTGTGACGCACACAAACTTCTTTGAAAACCGCGTGGTTGACTACGCCAAAGGGGCGCTTACCGGTTCTTGGGCTGATGTTTGGGGCGCGGCGAGCTCCAAGAGTTAAGCGACTTTTGGTAGAGGACAAACAAGGAACTAATCGCTTCTGACAGCAGACATGTCGGTGTTCTCAATGTCTGCCGTTCTTTCTTTCAGCTTTCTTTCCGTTTGGTGATATGACGGAAAGAAGGCTCCTGAGAGCAACAGGCCGGAATTCTGCTATTTATGGTGAAGCAGTATCGGTGCTCAACTGTGAAGTCGCCTTGTTGCTTGGTGGTCAATTAGCGCTCAAATTGCTTGTCTTAGCAAGTTCTGCTTTGAGGTATTCGGCAAGGTTTTTGTCACAGCAGTAGACGCGGGCACCACGCACGCCGCGAGACAAAAGCACTCGGTAGCAACGGCAGACGTACTTGAGAAGATTCTTGGACCGTTCGACTTTGTTTTTTCCGAGGCCGTTTTTGCCGCCTTTGTCGTGGTAGTTGTCAATGTCGGCAAAGAGAATCTTCTTATCGGGGTCATAACGCAGATCTTTTCCGATGAACACTCCAACCCAGTCAAATTCCAAGCCTTGACTGGTGTGTACGCACCCGACTTCGTTTCTTTGCATTGTTGCCGGGTCTATGGCCCATTCGTAACTGGATTTCCGATTGTTCCACGGCAATTTGACAGACCCTAAATCCACGTCGGGAACTTCACCGAGATCATTGCCTTCCTTGGTCCAAGGCCAAGCGTAACCGGCCAGAAGGCGAGCGCCGGAGATAACGCTGCGACCGGCTACAGGATTTTGCAACCCAGCAGAACGGTTTTTTCCGTTGACGAAATCAATGACTTCTTCCGGCGTATCAACGATGTCAAAATCAAATGCAGTTTTGTCCCAACCATTGGCATTTCCGGTGCTTTGAGCGTCAGCAAGGTCGAGTACCACAGCAAGCCAGTTGAGAAAACCGTCGGAGCCTTGGCAGCGAAATTGAGCGGCAAGATCAACCTGTTCCACGGGAACGTTGTACTTGTCGGCTGCTTGGCGAATTGAATCCACCGAACCAATATCGAAAGGGCGAAGAGCCTGATTGTCGTCCACGAAGAAAACCGAGACGCAGGCGGCTTTGACGATGTCCTCAATTTGGTTCTTGCCACGGTACATGTTCTGATGGGAATGTAAACGATGCGCTTCATCGCAGATCAGGCAGTGATAGGGGCTTTCTTTGGCGGAATCGCTGTTAAATTCGGGCATATAAAAGCCCATGCTTCCGCAAAAGAGGTTCTTTGCCAAGTCTTTGCGCCGCTTTCGTTCCTTTTTGTCTTGATGGCTTCCTGCCAGCATGGAGATCATGGCTTGGCGGAATGATGAAGTTGGTGAAACGAAGCGTACGTTACGGCGCTTGTCGTTTTCCCGAAACTTTCGAAGAATGTCGACTAGCAAGGTCATAGCGACAACGCTTTTACCGGTTCCCGGGCCGCCTGTGATGACGACACACCGTTTCTGGTTTAACGGTGTTTCGCGAACGGCACGCATGGCGGTTTCATAGGCGTTCTTTTGTTCGTCAATGAGTGTGAAGGCCCGTTTTTTGTTTTCATCAAACATGATGCCGACAGCATCTACAAGACGTTTGCTGGGAACCACTTGACCACTTGCAAGAAGTTCCATGATCAGGTCGCCGTCACCACGACCGACGTGTTGAGAAATAAAGTTTCCGAGCTTGTCGCGATCGTCTCGACCGAATAGCGGAGCGCTTTCTACGAGCTCCCGATTTGGCTCGGCTGCGAGCGGATCGGCGTCCAATCCCTTGTATTTGTAGTTGTGCAAATATGCGCATGCGAAGGCATGCAGGTGATTTTTTGACACGGTATCAAGCATGTTTTCGAGAAATACTTTGTAGGACCATGCTTGATAACAGGGATGGTTGGTCTCTTCAATGCGATGCCCGGCCACGTTGGCCATCACGATTCCAGATTTTCCAGAAACGACCTCGGCCGTGGACCACTGCTTGAGCTCGATGATGACGAAGTTTGCAGAACCATGAATATCGTGTCCCGTGATGATGAAGTCCACACGT
>ENA-OPDH01000458-OPDH01000458.1-human-gut-metagenome-genome-assembly--contig:-NODE-458-length-32503-cov-4.186637_pt1 | contig 32503 bp, 30 predicted proteins | sample MGYA00241260_ERZ501500 | MGnify/ENA primary metagenome ERZ501500 (study PRJEB25962, sample SAMEA2042519) | human gut metagenome | biome: human gut; feature: human-associated habitat; material: faeces...
GCTCAGCCGCTTGCCGGCCGAGCCGCCGAAGTCCTCCGCCCGGCGGATGCGCAGGAACGACGCGCCGTAGATCATACGCTCGTTTTCAAGCTCTCCGTCCTCGCCGAGGAAAATGCCGATGACGTGCGCGCCCTCGCGCCGGAGCTTTCGCACCTGAAAGCAGGTGTCGCGGATGGCGGCATCGCCGACGTAGACTTCCGGCGCGCCCTCGCGCTTGCGGCCGCTGACCATGTCGTTCGGTAAGCCGTCGCTGAACACGATGATAATTTTGTGCTCCTCGCGCCGCTTCTTGAGGTCGAGTCCCGCCGCGGCCAGCGCAAGGCCGTCGCGGTTATTCGACGTTGCGCGGTATTCCAAAATGCGGCGGTCGGCCTCGCTCTTGTCGTCGTAGTCGCGGAAGCGCCGCAGCACCGTGTAGTTGCCGTAAGTGCAGTAGCTCATCACGCGGTGCGGAATGCGGATGCGGCTGAGCGCCGCGCTGAAGAGGTAGCTTTGCAGCGCCACCATGCTCTGCCGCACGCTCTGCGAGCCGCTTGCGTCGATCAAAAGCTCCACGACGACGGCGGACGGTTCCTGCCGGACGATCTTTTCAAAAAGCTGCGGATTTTCGCAGCGGCTGACCTTCCAGAGCAGATCGTTTTGCAGCACGCCGTGGTCGGCGCGGTAAACGTCCGGCTCGCTGCGCAGGCTCAGCGCATTGCGAAAGGCCTGCTCGATGCTGCGGATGCCCTGACGCGCGGCGTCCTCGTGCTCTTGGAGCATTTTGAGGTTGCCGTCCCGACTGGCGCGCAGCGATTGGGCGCGCGGCTCACTGCCCTCGTAGGCGTCCGCGCTCAGGCCGTCGGTGAAGAGGAGCTTTCGCTCCTCGTGGATGCCGGTGCAGACAGCGCTTTCGATCTCCTCCATCGCCTGCTCGGTCTGAAAGCTGGGGCCAAAGTTGCGCATCAGATACTCCGGAATGCCGGCGAGCGCGTCGTCCGGCAGGACGAGGCCATCGGCCGATGCCTCGCCCGCCTTGTCGTATTGGAGTTCCATCTCCTCGGTCTGCGTCCACTCGATGTCCCCCGGTTCGGCTGCGGGCTCCCACTCTTCCGTCTCGCGCTCGGGTAAGATGTCCTGATTGTGGTCGGGCGCAAAATAGCGGATGAAAATTTTGCGGTACAAAAGCGCTGCGAGTTCGACGAGCGACTTTGCGTCCGCGCAGCTCTCGCTGCGCGCGGCAAGGTCGTCAAACTCGGCCAGCATGTCTTCAAAACCGCTGAAATTTTTCAAAATGCGGCGGTCGCCCTCCGTCGCCGCGGCGGGAAACTGCTTCGTCAGATCGTAAATGTACATCCAGCCGCGCGAGCTGCGCCGGTAGCGCAGGAGGTCGCCACGCAAAATCTCGCCCGCCGCCTGCTCCGCCATCACGGCGACGCCCGGGCGCTCGCCCATCAGCCTCGCCCTCACGGCGCGCTCGACGCACAGGTGCGCGATGGGCAGCAGCACGTCCATATTGTAGGCCGCGTAGCGGTGCCGCCGCAGCCACAGATTCAAGTCATCGAGCCCGAAAAACTTGTCCGCCCCGCCGAGGACGACGCCCTCGTACACCTCCACCATGCCGCCCGCGCGCTCAAAGGGTTCGCTCATTTTCTGCACGTATTCGGGGCAGGTCCGCTTGCGGTGATTTTCAGAAACGGTCAAAAAAAGGCTCTCTTCTCTGCCGATGCTCATCTCTTCAGACAAAGCGCGTCAGCGCCACATCGCGCACGAGCGCATACTCGTACTCATCGAAGCACTTGTTCGTGATGCTCACGGCAATGGCATCCTTGGGCGCCATGCCGTCGGTCATCAGGTGCAGGGCCGCGATCATGCCGCGCATATCGACGGAGTTCGTCGAGATCTCGCCGTTCACAGCCTTGGCGTTCAGATCGAGGAACAGCCCCGTGCAGCGCTTGATGTTCTCGTCCGACGCCTCCGGTACGTTTGCGCGCAGCAGCTCGCAGAGCTGGGGTTCCTCGAGCGTCGGCATGCGGATGACCGTAAAGCGCGAGACAAGCGCTTCGTTCAGCTCGCGCGTACCGGCGTAACCGTAGTTCATCGTGGCGATGAAGCGCGCGGCGGGGTGGATAGGGATGCACTCATAGCCCGGCACGTCGATGAGGCGGCGATAGTCGAGCGCGGAGTGCAGCACGGCCACAGCGTCGTTTTTCGCCATGTTGATCTCATCCAAGATGCAGAAGCCGCCGTACTGCGCGGCGAGCGCGACGGGGCCGCGGCGCAGCCGCACCTCGCCGCCGGTGAAGGTGTCGGTGCCGATCAGCGTGCTGCTGTCGGTATTCACATGGAACGACACAGTGTAGACCGGACGGCGGAACAACCACGCAAGGTTGTCCGCCAAGATATTTTTGCCCGTGGCCTTGCCGCCGGAGAGCAGAACGTTCTCCCCCTGCAGAAGCGCGGCGACGGCCAGCTCCATGATCTCATCGCCGATGAATTTGACGGGCGGCTCGGCGATGCGGCTGCGCAACGCCTCGTCCGCGACGTATTGCTTTTTGAATTGCTCCAGTCGGAGCGATAGATCCTGTCTCATGTCTTTGATAATTCCCTTCTGTGTGCGGAAACGGTTCCCGCGCGATGCGCTCTTTTCAGCGCTTTTCCATGCAAAGCATTATAGTATTCACGCGGAGCCTTGTCAATTTGTGCCACCGTTGCGCGCGGGAAAAACCTGTGGTAAAATGAATGCAGAGAACTCCATTTTCAAAAAGGGGGCCGTATTATGCTGACGATCTTCAACCGCAAGGAACTCATCACCACGATGGACATGCAGCGCCAGGCCAACATCCGCAGCGTCCTGTCCGCCAACGGCATTGCCTACACGGTCAGAACCGAGAATTTGCAGGGCTCTTCCGCGCTTGGCGGCCGCAGCCGCGGGCGCAGCGGCAGATTTGGCATCGACCCGAACTATTCGTATGAATATCATATCTACGTTCACAAAAACGACTATGAAAATGCTCTGAGACTGATTCGGTAACGTCCCTGAGCCCTAGAACGATAAAAGGCATTCCGCGCGATCGCGCGGAATGCCTTTTCTTTTGTTTTACAGCGCAGTCCCCTTTTTCGGCACGAAAAAGGCCTTCATATCCGCTCTTTCAAACTCGAGCAGCTTGATCTTTTTGTCGACGCCGTCTGCGTAGCCGGTCAGGCTGCCGCTCGCGCCGACCACGCGGTGGCAGGGGATGATGAGCGAAATATCGTTGTGCCCCACCGCGCCGCCGACGGCCTGCGCAGACATGTGCGTTAGGCCCTGCTTCTCCGCCAGCTTTCGCGCAAGCGTGCCGTAGGTCGTTGTTTCACCGTAGGGAATTTCCAGCAGCAGCGCCCATACTGCCTGCTGGAATACCGAACCCACGGGATGGAGCGGCGGCGTGAAGTCCGGCTCGCGGCCCGAAAAGTAAATATCGAGCCAGCGCTTGGCCTCGCACAAAACAGGCGTCTCGCTCTCGGCATACTCTTTTGGCAGCGTGCGGGCAAAATATTTCTGCCCGTCGAACCACAGGCCCGTCAAGCCCTCTTCGTCCGCCGCAAGCAGGATGCCGCCGAGCGGCGAATCATAATGCTGGGTGTAAGTCATCGTCCTCGCCTCATTTCTTCTCTTTCGGCGCGTAATCGTGCAGCTCGGGGATCGCACCGCCGGACACCGCCCAGAGGTACAGGCTCGCCACGCTGCCATAGGGCGAAAAGCGGCGGCGGTACTTTTCAAAGAGCCCTCGGTCGATCTTTCGGTGGTGGTATACCATGCGCAGCCCCCGCTGGATGGCAAGGTCGTCGCAGCTCAGCACATCCGGACGCTGCATGCAGAAGAGCAGGATCATCTCCGCCGTCCACACGCCGATGCCCTTGAGGGACGAAAGCTCCCGGATAGCCTCCTCGTCGCTTTTTTGCCAGATACCTTCTAAATCGAATGCGCCGGTGTGGACCTTTTCGGCAAAATCCGTGATGTACTCCGCCTTTCTGAACGTCATGCCGAGTGATTGGAGCTTGGAAACACCCGCGGCGAGGACCGTCTCGGCGTTGACCTCGCCGAGTGCCGACAGCATCCGCTGCCAGATCGTCTCCTGTGCCTTGGTCGAGATCTGCTGGCCGATGATGTGGTGCACGACGGCGGAAAAGAGGTCCGTATCCACTTTTCTCTCGACATGGCCGATGCGGTCGATGACCTCGGCCATGCGCTTATCCTTCTTTTTAAGATAGTCGGTCTCCTCTTCCCCGTAGGCAAAATACATTGAGCTTCCTCCCCGCCGCGTCATCTAAAACGTATGTTCTATATATTATATGGTGCCATTTTCTTTCTGTCAAGCGCGCAAGCTTTTGTAACGGACTATCGAAAAAATTTTCGAACCCCTCTTGACTGAAAGTGTACTTTAAGTTGTAGAGTATCAGTGAACTTTAAGAACAACAAGTTTTTTCAGGAGGAAAGTCTCATGAACAAGCCTTATATCGTATGCCACATGATGACCTCGGTCGACGGACGTATCGACTGCGCCATGACCGAGCACCTACCCGGCGTGCAGGAATATTACGACACGCTCGACGCGCTGGACGCGCCCACACGTATCAGCGGCCGCGTGACCGCGGAGCTCGAAATGGCGCTGCCCGGAAAGTTTGAGGCCAAGACCGCCGAAGCACTTGGCAAGGAGGCCTTTTCCAAGGCCGCCGACGCCGAGGGCTACGAGATCGTCGTTGACACCCACGGCACGCTCCTCTGGGGTGAGAGCACCGAAGACGAGCGTCCGCTGCTCATCCTGACGAGCGAGCAGGTCAGCAAGGAGTACCTTGCGTATCTCAACGGCAAGCACATCTCGTGGATCGCCTGCGGCAAGGAACACGTCGACTTGAAGCGCGCGTGCGAAATTCTCGCCGCGGAGTTCGGCGTCAAGAGAGCCGCCGCGGTCGGCGGCGGACACATCAACGCAGGCTTCCTCGCCGCAGGGCTACTCGACGAGGTCAGCATTCTGATCGGCGCTGGCATCGACGGCCGCGGCGGCATGCAGAGCGTGTTCGACGGCCTGCCGATGGAGCGCGGCGTCACGCCGCTCAAGCTCACGAGCGTGCAGCAGTACGGCAGCGGCGCGGTCTGGCTGCGCTACAATGTGGAAAAGTAAAGCAGAGGAGGCTTTTTAACATGAAGTACGAAAATAAAGAAGCATTTGAACAGGTCAACATGTTCGGCACCGGCACGCCGAACACCGCTTACGCCAAGTTTTTCATCGGCGATTCGTTCTTAAATCCTCTGACTGACCCGAAAGGCAGCCTCTTCGCCGCGAACGTGACCTTCGAGCCCGCCTGCCGCAACAACTGGCACATCCATCACGCGACTTCCGGCGGCGGACAGCTCCTTCTCTGCACCGCGGGCGAGGGCTGGTATCAGGAAGAGGGCAAGGATGCCGTCAGCCTGCACGAGGGCAGCGTCATCATGATCCCCGCGAACGTGAAGCACTGGCATGGCGCGAAAAAGGACAGCTGGTTCAGCCACATCGCCGTTGAAGTCCCCGGCAAAAACTGCCGGAACGAGTGGTGCGAGCCGGTCTCGGACGAAGAGTACAATAAGCTGTAATCGGAGGCAATTTCCATGATCTTAAACGAAACTTATACGCTCGAAAACGGCCTGAGCATTCCCAAGCTCGGCCTTGGCACCTGGTTCATCGACGACGATCAGGCCGCCGAGGCCGTCCGCACCGCCGTGAAGCTCGGCTACCGCCTCATCGATACCGCGCAGGCCTACGGCAACGAGCGCGGCGTGGGCGAGGGCGTGCGCACCTGCGGCGTTCCGCGCGAGGAGCTTTTTGTCGCCAGCAAGGTGGCCGCGGAGCTCAAGACCTATGACGAGGCCAAAAAGTCCATCGACGAAACGCTCGAGAAGATGGGCCTTGACTACCTTGACCAGATGATCATCCACTCTCCCCAGCCGTGGAACCAGTTTCGCGTCGAAAAGCGCTATTCTGAAGAAAATAAAGCCGTCTGGCGCGCGCTCGAGGATGCGCAAAGCGAGGGCAAGGTCAGAGTCATCGGCGTGTCGAACTTTCTGCGCGACGACCTTGAAAATCTGCTCTCCGACTGCCGCGTAAAGCCGATGGTCAACCAGATCCTGCTGCACATCAGCAACACCGACCTCGCGCTGCTCGACTACTGCCGCGAGCAGGGCATCCAGGTGGAGGCCTACTCCCCCATCGCCCATGGCGAGGCGCTCAAGAACCCCGCCATCGCGGAGATGGCGAAAAAGTACGGCGTCAACGCCGCGCAGCTGTGCATCCGCTATGTCATCGAGCTCGGCGCGGTCGCGCTGCCGAAGACGGCCAACCCCGACCACATGGCGAGCAACGCCGCCGTGGACTTCACCATCTTGAGTGAGGACATGGAGACGCTCAAGCACACGGACCGCATCGCCGACTACGGCGAGTTCAACATCTTCCCCGTCTTCAGCGGCAAGCCGCTCGCGTAACGAACGCAAAAGGAAAAGGAGAGAACGCAGCAGCGTCCTCTCCTTTTTTTACAAAAGCATGCAGAAACCGATCTGCATACAGAGCCATCTTTCAAAAAGCCTCTTATTTCTTCTCTTCCTCGCGCACAAACATCATCAAAAAGCTGACTGCGAGCAGCAGGCAGGACACCCAGATGCCCTTTTCGGCAAAGCGCGCCGTCAGGACGCTGCCAAGCCCCGCGCCGACGGCAAAAATACCGATGACGCCAAAATACGTCAGTGCCTTTTTCAGCACCTCGCGGTCGTGCGTGTGGAAGTAGACGCACAGCGCCTCGGTGCCGCTGCGCATGTTGCCGATGCACATGGTGCTCGCGTAGGCGTGGCCGCGCACCTTGCGGAAGGTCTGCACCTGCATTGCGCAGACGAACGAGACGAGCGCGTTTGCAAAGGTGTTGACCTCCTGCGGCAGGAAGCCGACAAAAAACAGCAGCACGATCTCGGCCAGAATGATGAGCTGGCGCCAGTGCACCTTTTCCATGCACTTATAGCGGCGGTGGACGCATTCCGCCACAAAAATGCCCGCCATAAACGAGATCAGCGGCACAAAATAGCGGAAAACACCTGCCCAGTCACCTGCAAAAAGGTGTGTGCTCATCAGCACGATGTTGCCCGTCTGCGCGTTGGCAAACACCTTGTCGCGGCAGCAATAGGTATAGGCGTCCTGCAATCCGCCGGATAAAATGATAAACGCGGACATCAGGAACGAATCGGACATCTGCCCGTGCGGTCGATCAAGCTGCATGGTTACATTTTGGCTCCTGTTCGTTAAAATTCCGCCATGATTATACGGCGGTGGCCGCGCTTCGTCAAGTGGCTTTTGCGTCGAGCCGCGCGGTGTATCTGCGGATGCACGCCGCAGCGTAAACGGCGGTGACAAGCTCCGTGATGGGCATGGCGAACCAGAGCGAATCCGCGCCCGCAAGAAGCGGCAGCATCAGGATCAGTGCACCGCTGATGACGAGTCCGCGCGCGACCGACACGATAAACGCCGCCTTCGGCTGTAAGATGGCCTGGAAATAATACGTCGAGAAGATGTTGAACGGCAGCAGCAGGAATGAGATCGCATACGCGCGGATGATGGCCGGGGCCATCGCCAAGATCGTCTCCGTCGGGCTCATAAAAATGCGGATGTAGAGATTCGGGCACGCCACGCTTGGCGCCGTCCAGAAAACGCCGAAAAATACGACCGTCCACAGCGCATATCGCAGCGTCTCGCGGATGCGAGCCTCTTTCCCCGCGCCGAAATTCGTCGAAATGATGGGCTGGGATGCCTGTCCGACGCTGTACGCGCAGCACTGGACGAATGTGCTGACGTTGCTGATGGGGCCGTAGATCGCGAGCGCGTCCGAGCCGAGGTATTGCATGATCTGGCGGTTGAAGAGCACCGTCAGAATACCCATCGCCATGTCGATAAAGAAGCTCGAAAAGCCCGTGACGGCGATCTTCCACAGCTTGCGCGCAAGCCTCTTTGGTTTCACGAGGCGCAGCGTGTTCTTCCTGCTCGCAAAGTGCGTCAGCATCACGAGGAACGACACCGCCGAGCCCAGCGCCGTGGCAAGACCCGCGCCGTAAACGCCCATATCGCATAGGAAGACAAAGAACCAGTCGCCGAACACATTGAAGATGCCACCCGACAGCACACCAAGCGTCGCAAGTGCGGGCGCGCCGTCGTTGCGCAGAAATGCCGCAAGCATCTGATTGAAGAGGAACAGCGGGAATACAACTTTAACGGGGATCATGTACCGCTGCGCGAGGGCGAGCAGCGTCTCATCCGTGCCGAAAAACATCAGAAGCGGACGCTCGAAGAGGATAAGCCCGACCCACGCGAGCGCCGCCAGAATGACCGAGCCGATGACCGCTGCGGTGAAATACTGCTCGTCCTCACCGTCGGCGCTCATGCCGCTGTCGCGCTTCGTGCTGAAGATCACACTGCCGCCGATGCCCACGAGAAGGCCAATGCTGTAAATGACGTTCCACACCGGCGCGACCGCAGCCAGCGCCGCCGTGCCATCAGGCCCCTGATACTGCCCCACCATCGCCATGTCGACAATGCCGTAGATGCTGGAGATCAGCGCGCTGCCGAACGCCGCCGACAAGTATTTGAAGTAAAGCGTTTTGATATTTCCACGCAAAAGGTCCATCCCAAATGCTTCCGCGGGGCTGTCGTTTTTCGCTTCCCCCTTGGAATGAGGTCATTATTGCCCGCCAACCTAAAAAAACTAAAGGAAAGTTTGAACATTTTGTTTTTCACGAAAACGCAAAAAGCAGTGCCGCCTGAAATCAGGCGGCACTGTTCCTATTGATATGATGTTCCCACCGGCACGGCGCAAGCGGTTAGTTCGCTCTAACTTGCAGTCTTTTGAAAAGCCGCCGCAGGGCAGCTTTCCAATATATCCTGCTTTCCCGCTTGCCTTCGGGAAGGTGATCGACCTTGCGTATTGTAGCACAGCGATTTTCGCATTGCAAGAGCGGTTTGCAAATTTTTCGCGATATTTTCTTTGCTATATACGCTTTCTCGCCCCGCTTGCCGCGATAGGCTTTTCCCATTCCGCGCCCCGCGGCACTTGCATCCCGCGGCTTTCGCTGGTATACTATGTCCAGAAGTTAGATGTATTTAACAGAATTGATATTTCACACAGAAAAGACGGTGAACGATATGGAAGCATTTTACGGCATTTTGATCCCATTTCTCGGCACGTCGCTCGGCGCGGCGTGCGTGTTCTTCATGAAAAAGTCGCTCAGCGACGCTGTGCAGCGCTCGCTGACGGGCTTTGCCGCGGGCGTGATGGTCGCGGCCTCGGTCTGGAGCCTGCTGATCCCCGCCATCGAGCAGTCGTCGGCGATGGGGAAACTCTCGTTTCTGCCGGCGTTTCTCGGCTTTTGGGTCGGCATTCTCTTTTTGCTGCTGCTCGACCACGTCGTCCCGCACCTGCACGCCAAGAGCGGGCAGGTCGAGGGGCCGAAGAGCCAACTCCAGCGCACGACGATGATGGTGCTGGCCGTCACACTGCACAACATCCCCGAGGGCATGGCCGTCGGCGTGGTGTATGCGGGCTATCTCTCCGGCAGCGCACAGATCACGGCGGCGGGCGCGCTGGCGCTCTCACTCGGCATCGCGATCCAGAATTTTCCCGAGGGGGCGATCATTTCGCTCCCGCTGCGCGCCGAGGGCATGGGCAAAGCAAGAGCTTTCTGGGGCGGCGTGCTCTCGGGCATCGTCGAGCCTATCGGCGCGGTGCTGACGATACTCGCCGCGTCGCTCATCGTTCCGGCGCTGCCGTATCTTCTGAGCTTCGCCGCGGGCGCGATGCTCTATGTCGTCGTGGAAGAGCTGATCCCCGAAATGTCGCAGGGCGCGCACTCCAACATCGGCACGGTGTTCTTCGCCGTGGGCTTCAGCCTGATGATGGTGCTCGACGTGGCGCTGGGATGAAATACGGCAGAAATGCAAGCAGGAGGCGATACCGAGCGGTACGCCTCCTGCTTTTTATGCTGACGCCAGCCTTGCGCCTATTTTTCCACCCGAATGAGATTGCTCTCATACGGCCGCTTGCCGGAGAGCACTTCGTCGTAAAAATTCTGCTTCCAGTCGATGTAGGCGACGCTGTCCTGCAATTCCCGAATGCCTGCGCGCAGTGCCTCCTGCTTCTGCGCCAGCAGGATCTTGCGCTGCGGGATGGTGCGCTCGCCTTGCAGGCAGAGGGCGAGGTAGTCCTTCATCTCCTGAATGCTCATGCCGCATTTTTTCAGGCGCGTCAGGCTGCTGATCCACGCGACGTCCCGCTCGTCAAACACGCGGCGGTTGTTTTTGTCGCGCTTGACGTTGGGGCCAAGCCCCTCGTTGCAGTAAAATTTTAAGGCCTGATAGGTCATGCCCGTTTCCTTGCAGACCTGCATCATGGTGTAGCGCATGGTAATTCCTCTCTGCTGCGTAAAAATTGTGTTTTTTCCTCAAAAACCTCTTGACCGGTTGTTACAACCGGTATTTATAATCGGCAGTATCAACCGGAAGTTGCCATCGGCAATGATAGTACACAGCGGCGAATACCGCAAGAAAAACGGTCAGAGAGGATGCGTTATGATGAATAACTTTATTTTTGAAAACAAGACCAAGGTATCTTTCGGCAAAGGCGGCGTGAAGGAGTACCTCGGCGGCCTGCTCGCAAACTTTGGCGAAACCGTCATGCTGGCCTATGGCGGCGGCTCCATCAAGCGCAATGGCGTGTATGATGAGATCATGGACATTCTGAACGCCGCCGGCAAGCGTGTCGTGGAGTTCGACCGCATCATGCCCAATCCCACCTATGCCAAGGCGCAGGAGGGCGCAAAGCTGGCGCGGGAAAATCATGTTGACCTCATCCTCGCCGTGGGCGGCGGCAGCGTGTCCGACTGCTGCAAGGTCATCTCCGCGCAGGCTAAACTGGACGAGGACATCTGGGAACTGGAGAACACCAAGCACACATTCCCAACGGAGTTTATCCCCCTCGGCACCATCGTCACGGTGTTCGGTACCGGCAGCGAGATGAATAACGGTGCCGTCATCACCCACGAGGAAAAGAAAATCAAGGGCGCTCTTTGGGGCGCACAGGCGGATTTTGCCTTCCTCGACCCCAGCTATACCCTGTCCGTTCCCATGAAGCAGATCATCTCCGGTGCCTTTGATACCCTGAGTCACGCCATGGAGACCTACTTTGGAAAGCCGGATGAAAACAATCTTTCCGATGACATCAGCGAAGCCGTCATGCGTAGCGTCATTCGCAACACCCGCGTGCTGCTGACCGACCCGGAGAATTACGATGCCCGCAGTGAGCTGGCGTGGGCGTCCGCCATGGCAGAGAACGGCGTGCTGAAGATCGGCAAGGTCACAGACTTCCAGTGCCATATGCTGGAGCATCAGCTGCGCGCTTACACCGACTGCAACCACGGCGCGGGGCTGGCGGTCATCCACCCTGTCCTGTACCGCCACATCTACAAATCCGGCACGGCGCGGTTCACCCGCTGGGCGCAGAACGTTTGGGACATCGCGCCCAAGGACAGCGACGAGGAGACTGCTGCCGCCGGTATCGACGCGCTGGCCTCGTTTATTAAGGAAATCGGTCTGCCGACCAGCTTTGCAGAGCTTGGCATCCCCGCCGACACCGACTTCCGCGCCGTGGCGGATTCTACCAACATCACCGCTGGCTGCTGCAAGAAGCTGACCCGTGATGAAATTTGCGAAATTTTGCAGGAATGCCTGTGAGTATCCGCGCTTTTCGCAGCAAAACAAAGCATTCTTTGCGCTGTGCTCCACTTTTGGCCTTTCTGCCTCTTGCATTTGGCCCAAAGCGTGATATCATAGGCTAGACAAATTGCGGAAAGGGGCGGTAGAGTTGAAAGCTGCAGCGCAGAAAAAATCATTGGATATGCTCCACGGGACGCTCTGGGATAAGATCCCGCGCTTTGCCGTTCCGGTGGCGGCCACGGCGATTTTGAGCCAGCTGTTCAACGCCGCGGACATCGCCGTCATCGGCAACTTTACCGGCGAACTCCGCACTGTGGCGGTCGCGGCCGTCGGCACAAACAGCTCGATCATCAGCCTGATCGTCAACCTGTTCATCGGCATCGCGCTGGGCGCGAACGTGACGATCGCGCACGCCATCGGCGAAAAGAACGACACGATGGTGCACCACGCGGTGCACACCTCCATCGTTGTGGCGGTGCTGGGCGGTTTGATCGCGGCGGTCATCGCTGAGCTGTTCGCCGTTCCGCTGCTGAATCAGCTGAATGTGCCGGACGATGTGTTCCCGCTGGCGCTGCTATACCTGCGCATCTATCTTGCGGGCCTGCCGGTGATCCTGCTCTACAACTTTGAGGCGGCGGTCTTCCGCAGCGTGGGTGAGACGAAAATTCCGCTGATCGCGCTGACGGCCTCCGGCGTTCTGAACGTGATCCTGAACCTCTTCTTCGTGGCTGTGCTCCACATGAGCGTGGACGGCGTCGCGATCGCAACGGTGCTGTCGAACGCGGTCAGCGCGGCGATCTTGTGGGTCTTCCTGCTCAAAACGGACAAGGTCATCCGCCTTGAGCCGAAAAAGCTGCGCATCGACGGGCTGTGCCTCAAGCAAATTCTGCGCATCGGCGTTCCCGCAGGTGTGCAGAGCGCGATGTTCTCCATCGCGAATATCGTCATTCAGGGCGCGATCAACAGCCTCGGCACAGTCGTCATGGCGGCGTCGAGCGCGGCCTACAACATCGAGATCATCACCTACGATATCCTCAACTCGTTCTCGCAGGCGTGCACGACCTTTGTCGGGCAGAACTTCGGCGCGGGCGAGATCAAGCGCTGCAAGAAAACGCTGCTGCTGTGTCTTCTCGAGGGCATCATCAGCCTCGGCGTCGCCATCGCTCTGATCCTCTTTTTCGGAAAGTCGCTGCTCACCATCTTCAACGGCGACCCGCAGGTGGTAGAGACGGGCTATATTCGCCTCATGCTGATCATGCCGTCGCACCTGTTCAGCCTTTGCTACGAGGTGCTTTCCGGCTACCTGCGCGGCTTTGAAATTTCACTGCCGCCTGCCGTTTTGACGATGCTGGGCGTCTGCGGCGTCCGCCTGAGCTGGCTGCGCTGGGTCTTCCCGCAGTACAAGACATTTATGAACATCATGCTGGTCTTCCCCATCAGCCTTGCAACCACGGCGCTTCTAATGCTGGCAGCGGTGCTGTACTTCCGCCCCTCGCGCCGCTATGCGCATCTGCAAAAGAGTGATGGCGCGGCTTCGGCAAAAATCGAAGGATAAGACCATTCCCAAAATCGACAAAGCAGGGCGCTTGCCTTTTAGGCAAGCGCCCTGCTTTACTTTTTTGATGGGGCAGCCGCTTCTAAATCGCGGATGGGAAATTTTCACATCAGCTCGCGCGTGAAATCAAGCACGCACTCGCGCAGACGCAGAATTTCCTCTGGCGTGTTCTTGCTCAGGTGCATACCGATACCGAGCTCCCGTCCCGTTTTCGGGCTGACCGGCAGCGTCTTTACGCCGTGCGTCCGCCCGCGCATCATGATCTCCGTCATCATTGTGATGCCAAGGCCCTTGCTGACCATGCGGATGACCGTTTCATCGTCCACATGGCAGGGGCGGATATTCGGCTTCACCTTTTTGGGACTCAGCGCAGCGTTCACGTCGATGTCGAAGCGCCCGTAGGGCATCAGGAATTCTTTTCCGTCGAATTCCTCGATGGGGAAGGTCTCTTCGCTGCCGGTGGGATAGTCCTCCGGCAGGATGGCGTACATCGCGTCGTAGTAGAGCGGTGTCCAGTCGCAGTTGATGTGGCTCTGCCGCGCGGCAAAGATGACGTCCGTGCGCCCCTCCTCGAGCAGCTCAAAGGGTTCGAGCTCGTGGTCCACCATGCGAAGATCCACGTCGGTCTCCGGACACACGCGGCGGAAGCGGTACAGAATTTCCGGCATCCAGTGCATGGCAAGGCTCGCATAAGCGGCGATTCGGATCGTCGCCGTCCGCTTTTGCGTGATGGTCTCGATCTGGTTTTCGAGCTTCGCCGTCGCGCTGAGGTATTCGCGGATCGCGGGCAGCAGCGCCTCCCCGTCCTCTGTCAGCGAAATACCGCTGTGGTCGCGCTGGATGAGCTTCATGCCGATCTCGCGCTCCAGACCGTTGATGAGGTGCGTCAGCCCCGACTGTGTGTAGCCCACGACCTCAGACGCTTTGGAAAAGCTGCCGAGGTTGACGGCGGTCATCAGAATTTCAAATTTTTTACTGTCCATATCCCCACTCCTATAAAGGGTATTTTGATTTGTAATATATCTATTATAACCGAGCGTTTCTCTTTTTCAAGTGCAGGGTGTAATATTTTCAACACAAAGGAGTTGATTATCCCATGACTACTAAAAAATTGACCTTCCGGCAGAAGATTCTCGTCGCCGGAACGCTGTTTGGAATGTTCTTCGGCGCAGGCAACCTGATCTTCCCCGTACATCTCGGCCAGATGGCCGGCCGCAACGCGGTCGTCGCCATGATCGGCTTTATCATCACGGCGGTTGGCATCCCCATCTTCGGCGTCGCCGCCATCGGCATCACGCATTCCGACGGCCTGCAGACGCTCTCGAGCAAGGTCGGCAAGGGCTACGGCATTTTCTTTACCTGCCTTCTGTACCTGACCATCGGCCCGCTCTTCGCCATCCCGAGATGCGCGACCGTTTCCTTTACCACCGGCATCACGCCCCTGCTGGGCGCGGATTCGCAGGAGTGGCTGTATCTGCTTGTCTTTTCGGCGGCGTTCTTCGCCTTCGTGCTGTTCTTCTCGCTGCGCCCCGGTAAGATCACCCTCTGGATCGGCAAGATCATCAATCCGCTCTTCCTGTTCTTCTTCGCAGTGCTGATCATCGCGGCGCTGCTCTCCCCCGGCGCAGCGATCTCCTCAGTCGAGCCGACGGAGGCCTATCAGAACGGTTCCTTCTTTCCCGCGCTCATTGAGGGCTACGGCACGATGGACGCCATCGCCGGTCTCGCCTTCGGCATCGTGGTCATCGACGTCATTCGCCGCATGGGTGTCAACAACGACGACATCATCGCCGAGGACGTGCTCTCCTCCGGTCTTCTTGCCGGTGCGCTGATGGCGCTGATCTACGTGCTGTCCATTCTGGTCGGCGCGCAGTCGAGAGGCATTTTCGAGCTGTCCGAAAATGGCGGCATCGCCCTCACGCAGATCGCGGGTCATTACCTTGGCGGCGTGGGCCAGTTTATCCTCGCCTTCACCATCACCTTTGCCTGCCTCAAGACCTCCATCGGCCTTGTCACGGCCTGCTCGGAAACGTTTGTCAAGATGACGAACGGCAAAATTTCCTACCGCACCTGGGCGATCCTCTTCACGGTGTTTTCGTTTGCCGTTTCCAACATTGGACTGAGTGCCATCATCGAGTATTCCGTCACGATGCTCATGCTCATCTATCCCCCGGCCATTGCGCTTATCCTGCTGGCCTTTATCGGCAAGTTCTTCGCTCATGACCGTGCCGTGTATGTCGCAACGATGATCGGTACATGGGCAGCCGCTATTTTCGACTGCATGAAGACGCTGCCCGCGTCGGTGCAGACTTCGCTCCGCCTCGATGTGCCTATCGCCTTTGCGGAAAAATATCTGCCGTTGTTCGACAAGAACCTCGGCTGGCTGCTGCCTGCACTCGTCGGCTTTGTGATCGGCATGCTCATCCGCTCGAGCCGGAAGGGCACGCTCGTCCCCCATGCCTGACGAACCAAATTAAAGTAAAAACGCACCGCACGGCAGAGTTATTTCTGCCGTGCGGTGTCATTTTTTCAGCAGCTCCGAAAACGGAGAATCAGCAAGCTGAACCGCAACCCGTCAAGAGGACAGTGAAAAAATATAAAGTTTTCCCGGCCAGCAGCTAAGCGCTGCTGGCTGCTTTTTTATGCGGCGAGACAAAGTGCGTGCTTTTCCATCGGCGTCAGGATACCCAGATTGCGCTGGACACGTCTCGTGTTGTAATAGCAAATATCCTGCTGGATCATCTGGACAAGCTCGTGCTTGCTGGTAAACCGTCTGCCGTAATAGCGTTCCCGTTTCAGGATGCCCCAGAAGCCCTCCATCGGGCCGTTATCAATGCAATGCGCCACGCGGGACATACTCTGCGTCATGCCCGCCTGCACAAGCTTGTAGTGGAAGGTACGGTTGGTGTACTGAAACCCTCTGTCGCTATGAAACAGGGGCTGTGCGTCCGGATTGGCCTGCACCGCTTTGTCGAAGGTTTTGAAAACCAACGAATTATCGTTGCGTTCGCTGAGCACGTAGGACACGATGCGCCGGTCGCAAAGGTCGAGGATGGCGCTCAGGTAGAGCTTGTGGATCTCGCTTCCCTCATACCACTTGAATTCTGTCACATCAGTGAGCCACTTTTCTTTGGGCTTTGCGGCATAAAACTGCCTGTCCAAAAGGTTTTCGGCAAGATACTGCGGATTTTTCGCGTGCCTGGTGCAGCCACGGTTGTTATATTTCACGGTAGAGCGGATATCTCTGGCCCGGCAGATGCGGAGCACCCGTTTGTCGTTGACATGGATGCCGCAGTCATGGCGCAGATCGTCATTGAGCCTCCGGTAGCCCTTATCCGGGCTTTCCTCATGGAGCTGTTCGAGCTTTTCAGCAAGCCGCTCATTCTCTGCGGCCCGTTGGCTCACTATACCCAAGTTTTCCTTTCAGCATTGTTTCTACCACCAGCTTCTTGAATTCTGGTGTGTATTTCTTGTTTGGCACTCTTTTTGGCATAACAAAACACCCCACTTGTTAGGTAGTATATCATACTGTCTAACATGTGGGGTGCAGTTCAGAAGCAGCGGCTCTTTTTCAAATCTTCAAATCTCTTACAGCGTGCGTACACGGTTATCAAATTTCGGCACGCGAATGCGGATGGTCACGTTATCATCCACGACCTCACTGATCTGCGCGTCGCAGGTGGCGCTCATCAGGCGATAAGCGTCCGGGAAGTTCAAATCAAACTTCTTCATCAGGAAGTTGACCGCATCCTCGGTGCCGACCTTGACACTTTCCTCCAACGTGCGGCGGGAAGCAAGGAAGTACAGGCTGTCCGCCGTCTCGATGACAGGGCGCTCAATGGGACGGTCGTGGTAGACCGTAACGCGCAGGCACATACGCCCCGCGATCTCGATGCCCGTGCCGGAGAGCTCGCCGTCGCCCATGCAGGCATGCATATCGCCCACAGCCAAGCCCGCGCCCTCGGCATTGACAGGAAAATACACGCGCGAACCGACACGGACCAGCTTGGTGTCCATGTTGGCGCCGTGGTCCTCAGGCACCGCGCAGTGGATCTCGCCGCTTTTCGTGGCGACACCCATCACGCCGATCATCGGCGTCAGCGGAAGCTTGATATCATCCGAGAAATGTGCAAAGCCATCGTGCACGGGAATGATCTTGGTGTTCGGCTCCGTGATATGATCACCCAGCACGCCGAGTCCGACCGATGTGACCATCACGCCCTGCGGCGCAAGGTCGATCGCCATAACTTCCACGCAAAGGGTATCGCCGGGGTGCGCACCGCTGATCGCGATCGGGCCTACGGCGCAGTCCATGATGCCGATGTCAATATCCGGGCGCTTGACGCTTTCGTCGGTGATCTGACCGCTATAGCAGTCGTCGCACTCGACCCAGAAGGTCTCTCCGTCCTCGACGGTATAGTTTGCGGGATTTGTCGGGTTGAAGTGGAAGATCACTTTATCTTTCGGGATCACACGCATGACATCTGTCCTCCCTTTCCCTTACCAACCTGCCGGCAGGATGCCGATCATGGAGCAGATAAAGTAGATGGCCGCAAGGCTGAAGATCACGATGATCATGCCCTGCACTGCGGGATGCGCGTACCAACCGCACTTCCACTCCGGCTCGATATCGCCCTTCTTGCGGGCGTTGTTGAGCATCAGAACGGGAACGATCGACATAATCACGCCGCCGAAGGTACCGGCCCAGCCAATGGCGTCAACAAAGCTGACAAGACCGGCGTAGGCAAGGATGAACGGGGGAAGCACCGTGCAGGCGATGGCGATGAGACGGGTCTTGGTGTCCTTCTCATCCTTGAGCTTGAACATATCGACGATGTTCGTGAGCATGGAACCGCCGACCGCCCAATAAGAGGTCATCATGGCGCAGAGGGCAAAAATGTTGGCGGTATAGAGCGCCCAGGTACCGAGTGCCTGACCCCAGGCGAGCGTAGCGACCTGTGTGACCTCCTCCGCGCCGGTCAGAGAGAGAACGGCAAGGGGAACAACGGCCAGCAGCACGCCGGTGATGAACATACCGAGAATGATGGCAACCGGGAGCTTCTTGGGCGTGTGGCGCATACCGCGCGCCAGCTCAGGCACGGCATACTGCGCGATGTAGCAGAAAATAGCGCTGCTGAGAAGGGGAACGGCATAGGTCCAGTTTGCGTATACGGCGCGGGAGACATCCGCCTTGCCGGAGAGGAAGGATGCGATCACAATGATGCCGAGCAGCACGACCATGCCCGTGGACATGAATTTCTCCCAAAGGCCGGTGGCTTTGAGGCCGAACCAGACGACCAGCACACAGGGAACGGTGAACAGCAGGCTGCCCGCCCAGTTGGGGAGACCGAGCAGTGTGCAGAGGATGTTGCCGGAACCTGTCGTGTAGGCGACCATGCAGCCGATGGAGTTCGCGCAGACAGAGATGAAGATCAGGACCGAGCCGACCTTACCGACATATTTTTCCGCAAGGCCGGGCAGCTGCAGGGGCTTTTTTGTACGCAGTGCGGACTCCGCCACATAGAGCATGGAGAACGTGGTGAACAGACCGGCCACCGCCAGCCAGAGCACCAGGATCGGCCATCCCGCAAGGCGGGAAGAATATGCAAGGCCGAGTATACCGGAACCGACATTGGCACCCACGATGATCGCTACCGCCTCATAAAGCGTGAGCTTTGTTACCTTGAGCGCGCCTTCTTCGACGTGCAGGTTTTTTTCTTCCATTGAGCTTTCCTCCTAAAACGTTGGGAGATAGGTTTTGCAGCCTCGCTCCTCTTGTGATTCATTTTACCGGATCAAGGACAACAAAAAGACAACAAAAATGCAGAGCATTTCGATCATCTCTGCATTTTCGCCGTTTTTGATAGTTTTTAGCGAATGATTTCAGTCATCTTGCCCTGTAGCGATGCCGTCGTGATCTCCGCCCAGCTATACTGCGTCATAAACTCTCCGACAAAAGCATTGATCGCCGAAGATTCGCCGTTGAGAAACTGATAATAATCACAGGAAAACTTTTCTGTATCCACGCTGAGTTGATTCCGCCCCTTGATGACCGCATCTTCGCAATCCGCCTTTCGCAAGGTGCGCATCATATCAGACTTAAAGGTTTCGATCTGATTTTTCAGCGCACTGCCGTATTCCCGGTCCTCATAGAGAATGGCCGCACATTCCCGGATGCTGCAGGCCGAACCGCGGCGAAATACCAGATACGCAAACAGCTCCTTGCTCTTTGCGCGGGCAAATTCGAGCGGTTTTCCCTCATAAAACACTTCAAAATTGCCGAAGCACTGGACACGCAGGGAAAGCTCCTTCCTCACAGGCACTGTGGTCAGGCCGATATTACGAAGTTCCTCCTCGATTGCCTCGGCCGTAACAGGCTTCATCAGGTAGCCGCGCGCATGGAGGGAATAGGATTCCAGCGCATACTGCGAATAAGCCGTAACAAAAATGATCTCGAGCGCCGGGATCGTCTTTTTCAATTCCAGTGCAAGGTCCAGTCCCGTCCAACCGCGCATCTGAATGTCCAGGAAGGCGATATCCGGAAGGATCTCCCCCGTTCTCACCGCCTCAAGCGCTTTCGTCGGATCGGTATAGGCGTGAACCGCTGCTGTCGGCTCGGCAGTTTGCAGCGCCGCTGTCAGATCGCTCAGCGCCAAAGATTCATCGTCAACAGCCAACAAGCAAAGTTCCATCATTCGCTCTCCTTTCGATATTTGGGGATGCACATCGTCACATTTGTCCCCTTGTCGATCCCGCTTTCGATCTCCATGTGCCCACCGCACACCGCGGCAAGGCGCTCACGGACGTTCCACAAGCCGATATGCTTGCCGCCCGCCGCAAGCTGCTCTGCATCAAACCCGATGCCGTCATCCGAAACAGTCACGACGAAATCCGACTCGGTCTCGCTTGTAGAGATGATCACCGTCCCGCCCTGAAGCCGCTGCATCACGCCGTGGCGCACCGCGTTTTCGACGATTGGCTCCAATGTGAGCGGCGGCAGGGAGAATTGCGTGACCGGCGTGTTGAAAAGGACGGTCAGATCCCGGCCAAAGCGCATTTTTTCCAGATCAACATAGTGTTTGGTATGCTGTAGTTCCTGCAAAAAAGGAATGCAGCCGGTATTGCTCAACGAATCGAGATTCCCTCGCAGGTAGAGGGTAAAATCCGTCAGCGCGCTCTCAGCCTCGCGCGCGTCAATGCGGCAGAGCGCGCGAATGCTGGTGAGCACATTGTAAAGAAAGTGCGGCTGTATCTGGCTGATCATAATGGAGATACGCTGCTGCAAGAGCTGCTCTTCCTGCTGCTTTTCGTATTCGATCTGCACAGTGATATATATCTGGATGAGACAAAACGCCACAACGACATGAGCCAGTGTGATCTCCCCGATGACCGTGTCAACCACTACCGCGGCAGCCACCAGCAGCTCATAGAAAAGGAAAGAGATCGCCTTGCGGTTGGTCAGCATCCTCCTGAAGTTCAGAATGATGCCGATGTTGACCACCATCGGCATGGCCAAAAAGAAGAAGTAAAGCCACGGGTGATCCGACAGATGCCACGGGGCATTCTGAGAGCGCGACGTGATGACAGAGATCATCACGAGCAGAAATCCATCCGCGCTGAGGCCGGTCATCAAAACGGTATATCGCTGCAATTCCTTCGAGTCTTCATTGATGTAACTGATGAGATAGGTGCTGTAAAAAATGAGCAGTGGAAATGCCGAGGCGTAGCAGACAAAATAGCAGGTCTCGCGAAGCCGCGGAAGGGCAGGAAGAAAATCAAGCCCGATCCCCCAATAGATCACATCGCTCAAAAGCCCAATGGTGTTGATTGCCAGCATCCAGAGGAAATAGGAGCGAAAGCGCCTGCGCGAATGACTGCCAAAGACCACGCTTGCATAGGTCGAGGTTGTCAGGATGGCGCAGACGAGTTCCAGTACCACGCCGACCGGCGTGAGCGGATTTTCCGGAACATCACCGCGCGCAATGGCGTGAAAGGTCACGATCATCAACGCGAGCACAATACCGATCGTCACAAGACAGCCAATGCCCGTAGCTGTTCTCTTGTCTATCCGCACAGCCGTGTCCCTCCCCACTCGTTTGACCATAAGGGTATTTATTTTATCTTATTTTGACGGCCAATGCAAGCCGCTGACAGATGTTATAGAAAAGGCCGATTTAGTATTTTATTTCGCGTTTGTAGGTTTGTATGTTGTAAGAAATAAACCTAAAATGTAGTAATGCCATACAGATAAATCTTACGCAAAAAAGAAAAATTATGAAGCCAAATGACCGTGTTCCACAATATTAAAGATGACGGGTCGTTAAATGGATATCCGAAAGAGGGCGAAGCTGTGGATGAACAGGAAGCCTTAAAGAAGTGAAGCGCGAAAACGAAAGTGCGTTAGAATGGGTTATTAATCGACATACAGCTTACGTCAACACAATTATTTAAGGATTTTTCCCAAAGATGCTGGCAATAAAGGCTCATCCGTTCAGGAAGGACATGGCAGCCAAAAGAATCGTCAAAAAGGCAAAGCTGATCCCAGAAAAAAGAAAAAGGAACTGTTTTCCACCATTAGGAACATGGTGAGTATATTCCCGAAAGGTAATGAGGCTTGCCAGAGAAGCCACCAGCGTTCCTGCACCGCCCACATTGACGCCAACCAGAAGCCCGCAGGCATCCTGTGTGAAGCGGCTGAGCAGAATAGCAGCAGGAACATTGCTGATGATCTGGCAGGTAAGCGCGGAGATCAGCATCGTTCCGTGGGACAAAAGGCGGGCAAACAGCACCCGTACAGGTTCCATCCGGGCAAGATTGCCGGAAAAGGTGAAAAAAGCGGCGAAGGTAGCCAGCAGTCCCCAATCTACAGTTTTCAGCGCATGCCGATCCAACAGCCAGAGCGCCAGAACAATGACCGTCAAACCAAGAACGTAGGGTACCAGCCGCAGCACCATGGCAACGGCTAAACAGAATAGTCCACCATAGATAACGGCTCGGCATGAGTCTACCGTGACCTGTGCTTCCGGCACGGAAAGCTGTTCTTTCGGAAACAACACTAAGCAGCACAGGAGAATGAGAACAGTAGACAGGATGAATGGCGGCAGCATTGCCGAAAAGAACGTTTTCGTGGAAAGACCGTAATAGCTGAAAAGATAGAGGTTCTGCGGATTGCCGAAAGGTGTGATCATTCCGCAGAGGTTGGCGGCACAGTTTTGCAGAATGAACAGGAGCGCCGTGTGCTTTTCCTGTCCAGTGGAGGAAAGAACAAACCAGCCCAGCGGCAGAAAAGTCAACAAGGCGGTATCATTGGTCAGGAGCATAGAGCCGAACATGGTGATAACCACCAGCGCCGTACACACGCCCCGGACAGTGGAAAAGGTGTGTACCATCCGCTGGGAAAGAGCGGAAAAGATATGCAGATCCCGCAAAGCACCCACTACTGCCAGCACGCAAAACAGGCAAGCAAGCGTCTTGAGGTCATAATAACCTAAGTAGTCCCTATCAGGCGGAACAAAAAATGCCGTTACAACTGCGGCCAGTAATGAAATGACCAGCATGGCATTGGCGCGGCACCAAGATTTGACCTTACTCATAAAAAGCCCCTTTGCGTGAAAAATGTAGAATTCTGTATGGACACTTCTGCGAAGAAGATAACACATTTTCAAATGATTTACAATGGCACTCCGTTGACCTAACAAACGCTAAAGGCAGTTCAAAACTCGTGTACATTTTGCGCTGCTGGACTCAATAAAAGCATTTTTAAAAATATTTCGATTTCTTTGGAAGAATCAGTAGCTTTCCGGCGCAAGGTGTGATATGTGTTGTGGCTACCAAAGAAAGGAGCGATGCTCATGGCAAAGAAACGCGCCAACGGCGAGGGCAACATCCGCAAACGTGCAGACGGGCGTTGGGAGGGGCGCTACACCGCAGGTTATCATCCCGAGACAGGCAAGCGGATCATCAAAAACGTCCTCGGCAAGACGCAGGCGGAATGCAAGGCGAAGCTAAAGAAAGCCATTGAGGAGAGCCAGTCATTGGACATCGGCCGCGCCGATGAATACACGGTTGCCGCTTGGCTGAGAACATGGTTCGAGCTCTATTCCAAGCTACACATCCGTCCGTCTACCATGAACTACTACCACCGAAACATCGAACAGCATATCATCCCTGCTATCGGGGATATCCCGCTGAATAAGCTCACCACCCGTGACCTGCAAAAGTTCTACAACGATCTGCAAAGCAATGGCAGGTTGCGAAAGGTACAGAAAAAGGAAAAACCCGGACTGAGCAATTCCACTGTGCGCGGCATCCATATGATGCTGCACAATGCCCTTGACCGGGCGGTGAAAGAAAAACTCATTCTCAGCAATCCCACGGAGAATTGCATCATCCCCAAAATTGAAAAACAAGAGATGAAAATCCTTCACCCAGACCACATCAGCGCGTATCTAAATGCAGCCGAGCGGCGTAATGCCCTGCCGATGTTCTATCTGGAACTGGTCAGCGGACTGAGAAAGGGCGAGCTGGTCGCGCTCCAATGGAGCGACCTCGACGAAGCCAACTGCACCATCTCCGTCAGTAAGCAGGCCAGCTGGGACACAGAGCACCAGCTCATTCTAAGCCGCCCCAAAACCGGCAACTCCATCCGCGAGGTGTCTATCCCGCAGGATGCCGTGGAGCTGCTGAAGCAGGAGCACGCCAAACATCCCAGCAATCCGTGGATGTTCCCGTCCGGCAGAACAGGAGAAATGTACCACCCCGACTCGGTCGTAACACTCCACAAGCGAATCCTCAAGGACGCGGGACTGGAGCATATCAGGTTCCACGACCTGAGACACACATTCGCGACCTTGGCACTGCAAAACGGCGTAGATGTAAAAACAGTGTCTTCAATGCTCGGTCACTACGACGCGGGATTCACCCTGCGAACCTACACCCACGTCACACGGCAGATGCAGCAAAAGGCCGCGGAGAAAATGGGCAGCTTCATGGCGCAGATTCGATAAGTCCCGCAGGCAAGCAGAGCACCGGAAAGGAAGCAATTTCTCTCCGGTGCTCTTTGGTTCTTTCCGCGCATTTCGTTGTACCCATGGGGCATGAGCTGGCAGTAGGCGGCAAAGCCGCTGACTGCCCCTATGGGTCAAATGCGTGTCCGCCGAACGGGGCCATGGGTCAAAATCTCGTGTCCATTTTCTTGGGTACAGTTTAATTCCCCGTGTGGGTCAGGGTGTGGGTCAGGCAGTTGACCCACATTTTGACCCACACCTTTTTCAGCTTTTTTGCAGCAAAAAAGCATCGAAAACCAAAGTTTTCGATGCTTTTTGTCGTGTGTCGACAGAAAAGATGCCCTTTGCACATCATTTGTTGTATCGCTCTGAAATTTTCTTTCTCATATCTGGAGTCATAACTTTTTTGTACTGCTGTGCCATTTCGCAAAACTGGATTTTTAGTTCTTCGGTTACTTCCTTTTTCTTGCATCGTGTCTTAAACAAAGTGGGTTTTCCACCCAGAAAAATATACCGCCGCTTATCTGGAATATAATCTGTTACAAACACCAACCCAGCGTAGTACACAATCACCGAGAAAGAATGACTTTTTGCCAAGAACACAGAGTATCCAAAAATGCATCCTTTGGCAAGTTCATTTACCTCCGATTGCTTAATCAGTCGATTGAGTTTGTATACTCTGGTCTTAAATTGTTTTGGAATTTTGGAGTTTGCGCCATCTTTGAACGCAAGTAAGCATTTCCCCAATTCATCGCAATACTCTTCAAAAATATGTCTGGAGAAGTGTTCACAATGTGACTTCATGCGATACAAATCATCCCAAAGTACTCGCCATGCAACAGATAAAAAGTAATAGTTCACCCATGTTGAATGGAGGTTCTTCAGCTTTTCAGATTCTAAATACGGATCAAGGAAAAGCGTCGCAAACTTTGATTCAAACGCACTAAAGCGTTCTTCACAGTCGTGACATAACATTGGCCTTTTTTCACCATCTTGCATGGCTTTTGAAAAGTTATCTAAACTACGAAATCTTGATTTTGGATGAGACCTAATTCTCTTATAAATCAGTTTCGGAAAAATATGGCTCTGCATCAATGGCACATTTTTCTTACACAAAGCACAAGGCAATAACATCACCATCCCTAATTGCCATTCTCCGTGTGTTTAGCCGGAAATCATTTGTGTTGTAGAACCAACCAACATTATTAAAATTATACACCGCCTTTTAATTCCTGTCCACTACTGCACGCAATGAGATAAGGAATAGGGGCGTACTGAGCGATATGTCAGTACGCCCCTATTCCTTATCTCAGCATTTCAGCCGAAGCATTTGCTCATATAGCATGACGAATCGTTTCTGTACCACTATGTTCTCATGGTAATGCCCGAAGAACCAGTATTGGAATTTGCAGCATTCCCGAATCTCATCGAAAAAGTCTGTCAGTGCATCTCGCCGGTACAATCCTCCGCTGAAAGCATCTTGGACACTGCTGGGGCAGCAATGGGTAATGATGTAATCTACATCCCACCCTGCCTGATTCAGCGTTTTCCTTGCGGTTTCGTATTCATCCACGCTGGGCAGTTCCTCTTTCCACCATGACCTGTGGTTGACACGGAACAACGCTCCTGCGGCGTTGAGCTGCCGCAGCTTTCGCTCATAGTCCGGATTATCCGGTTCCAGAATGCCGTCCCGGATATCGTGGCTGCTGGCGCCGCCCATGGTGAATATCCGCTTTCCGCAGATGTTATAAAGCTGGCCCCGCATCAGATGCAGGACGCTGGGGCGTATGGCCTGTACCAAGCCGCCGTGCCATTGGCTGATTGGATAGTTGCGGAGCAGATCATAGTTTTCATGGTTTCCGCTGACGAACAGCGTGGTAAAGGACCTGGTCTCCAGCCAGTCCAGCCACTGCTGCTCCGCATCGCCGCCATCCCAGACACCGCCGAAGTCTCCACAAAGGATGAGGTAATCCTCTTTGGTCAGGTCACGTTGCTCATGGAATGCTGCAGGCAGGAGCCTGCTGAAATCACCGTGCGTATCACCGGTTATAAAAATGGCCATTTCCTTTCTCCCTTTTCTATTCATTCTACTTCCTGTTCCAGCACCACATCCGAGTCTCGGAAGTGGATGTGGATGGTTTCCGCATCCTCCACCGTGATCTTTTGGATGACCTGCCGGACGAGCTCATTGTCAAATTCCGTGTAGCCCGCGGCGCATTCCATGATACTGTCCCACATCTGCCGGCGTCTGGCAGCCTGTTCCTCCAGATCGACCTCTGCCTGCTGCGCGTCTGCGATCTGCGCCTTAAGGGATTCCTTCTCATCCGTCAGCGCTTTCATCCTGGCATTCAGCTCGGTATCGGCCATGTTGACGAGCAGCCGATCCAGCACATCGCTTTGCTCCCGGCTCACCGCATCCATACGCTTCTTCAGCTGCAGCAGCCGTGCACCGGCCTGAGATAACGCCTGCCTGGCTTCCTCCGCCATGGCCAGCACATCGGGGCAGACCTCCTGCCGGATGGCGGCGTACTCGTTCATGGCCGCGAGGATGGCGCTGTGCAGCTTGCCTTCATCCAGTGTCGGAGAGTGCTGGCAGTATTTTGTACCGAACTCCAGCCGGGAGACACAGCGCCACACGATGCGCTTTTTCCCATTTCTGGCCCATGTGACCCGCTTGTAGGGGGAGCCACACTCGCCGCACACCAACAATTCTGTCAGAGCGTATTTGCCGGAGTATTTCCCAAGTTCCGTTTTTCCGCTCTTTTGCAGCACCTTCCGTTTGCTGGACCGGCGCGTCATCTCCTGCTGCACCTGATTGAACAGATCCCTTGAGACAATGGCCGGATGGCTGTTCTCCACATAGTACATCGTGCGTTCACCACGGTTCTTTTTGACCTTTTTGTTGATGCAGTCCGTCACATAGGTTTTCTGCAGCAGGGCGTCTCCAATGTACTTTTCATTGGTCAGGATATTGTGGATGATGGAGGGAGACCAGCGCTCTACACCCTGTGCGGTGGGAACACCGTCCTCCTCCAGCTCCCGCTTGATCTTTCCCAGGGTGCAGCCGTCCAGATACCTATGGTAAATGCGGCGGATGATCTCCGCTTCCTCCGGTACGATCTCCGGCTGTCCGTCCGCTCCCTTCCGGTATCCCAGCATCTTCTTGTACTGGAAGGTGACCTTTCCCGCCTCCGCGCTCTTCTGCTTTCCCCACGCGACATTCTTGCTGAGAGACTCGGATTCCGCCTGGGCGAAGCCGCTGAACAGGGTGATGAGAAATTCGCTGGATTCCGTGAGGGTGTTGATGTTTTCCTTCTCGAAGTACACCCCAATGCCGTTTGCTTTCAGGAGCCGCACCGTATCCAGGCAATCCACCGTGTTTCTGGCAAAGCGGGAGAGGGACTTGGTGATGATGAGGTCGATGTGTCCCCGCTTGCAGGCGGTGATCATCTTGTTGAACTGCGTCCGTTTTTTCAGGCTGGTGCCGGAGATGCCCTCATCGGCATAGACCCCTGCCATCTCCCAGTCCGGGCTGTCCTGGATCTTCTGGGTGTAGTAGGTCTTTTGCGCCTCATAGCTGTTGAGCTGCTCTTCACTGTCCGTCGAGACGCGACAGTAGGCCGCTACGCGCATTTTTCCGTCATGGTCTCTGTGCAGTTCTTCCGGTTTTCTGGTTGCGGGGATCACCCGAACCCGCCGCTCTAAGGTAGCTGCTGTCGCTTCCATGGATCATTCATCCTTTCCTGTCGCTTTTTTATCCGTAAATATAAGAGTTACTTCGGTATCCTGTGAGATGGTGATATGGGAAACCGCTCGTTGGAAGCGTCTCCAATCCGCCTCTGTCAGACTATCTGACGGCTCAGATTCGGCAGACGGCTCTGGACAGCAGTCATACCGCGCTGCCGCACCCTGCAGGATCAGCGCCATCACCGCTTCCGGCGAGTCTGGCTGCTCCAGCCCCCGGTTGATGGCATTGTCCAGCCGCATGACCTCCGCAGAGGGCGTGTAGGCGGTGCAGCTGGGCTGTTCATGGTCCCGGAACTGACGGACGATCCCGTTTACCGTCGCATCCATGTCCATGACCGCGGTATTCCCGCAGCCTTCGCATCTCAGATACAGCTTGCCGCTATTCTGCCAGCCGCCGCCCAGCCGGGTCATCTTCCCGCCGCAGGTGCAGCGGAAGTATGAAGTCAACCGCGCAATGGCAGGCTTCTCTCCGTGGGACTGCTTCCTGGCATTCTTTTCCGCCGTCTTTTCCTGCGCCGCTTGGAAAATATCCGCTTCCACCAGTATGGGGTATTCCTCCTTACCGGTGTAACGGGGATTTTCCAAAAGGCGCTTTACCTTATGCTTGTTCCAGAGCGGCACTTCCCGGCAATACGGAATACTCTGCCGGTTCAAGGCGTCCGAGATGGCCTGATAGGAAGTCCCGGCGTTATAGAGCGTAAAGACCATACTGACGGCCCGCTGCTCCTCCGGCACGATTTCCAACGTGCCGTTTTGGATCTGATAGCCGTATAACACCTTGCGATTGATCATCTTGCCGCCACCTCCCATTGTTCTGTCAGCTCCAAGCCTCCGTAAAGCCGGAAGCGGATACGGTTTTGAGACTCTGCAATGATCTTCTCCACCAGATGTTCGAACAGCTCTTCATCGAAGCCGTCCAGCCGTTCCGGTCCGTTGAGAAGCGTCTGCTCCACCTTGCGGAGCGCATCCATCGTTTCGTCTATCACTTCGTTCTCTGTCAGCCTGCGCCGTTCTCCGCGAAGCTGCGCCAGTCTGGCGCTGATGGCATTCATGCGGGCGGCGCAGATATCCGCGTCCAGCAAGCCATTGGCCCGCAGAGTGCTGATCTTATGGCTTTCTTCTGTTGCTTCCGCGATGGCCCGGTTGATGGCCAGCACCTGCGGATGATTCTGCCGCAGGATCGTGTCCAGTGTGTTCAGCTGCCGGAGGGCCGGGGCCAGAATGATGTCCGCGTTGCTTTTGAGCCTGTGGTACATCCGCAGGAAGGCGGCATGGATCTCCGTTTCCGGGATGCGTCCTACAGGGCAGTCCGCGGCGTGGCGGTCGTGGGTTCGGCAGACCCAGGTCACATATCCGTTCTGGCTGCTTCGGCGCTGAAACACCGTCCCGCAGTTCCCGCAAACGATTTTTAAGGCAAGAGGGCTTTTTTCTCTGCGCTTTTTCTCCTTCTGCGCTTTCTTTTGCAGCAGTACCTGCACCCGCTCAAAGGTGTCCCGGTCGATAATAGCTGGATGGGAGTTCTCCGTGTAGTATTGCAGGCGTTCCCCGTGATTTCGTTTCTGCACGAAGGGGAAGCCGCAGCTGTAGGATTTCTGGCTCAGAGCGTCTCCAATGTACTTTTCATTGGTCAGCAGGTATCGAACCCCCGTTTCTCTCCAGCATTCCGCGCCGGACTGGGAGGGGATGCCTTTCGCCGTCAGCTGCTCCGCGATCCATCCGGAGCTGCGCCCCTTGAGGTATGCGTCGAAGATCCAGCGCACCGTGGCAGCTTCCTCCGGGACGATCTCAAGGTCTTTCTTATTTACGATTCGGTATCCGTAAGGGGCGGTGCAGGTGATAAATTCCCCACGCTCCATCCGCCGCTGATAGCTCATCTTCTGATTGGCGGAGATGGAGATGGATTCTTGCTGGGCAAGAGAACCGGAAACGCTCACCATCAGTTCGGTGGTGAGCGTTTTCGTGTCGATATTTTCTTTTTCAAACCGGACGCTGACGCCCATGGCGGATAACTCCCGCAGGGCGGACAGGCAGTCTCTGGTATTCCGGGCGAAGCGGGATACGGACTTCACCAAAATGCGGTCGACCTTGCCCTTCCGGCAGTCCCGCATCATGCGGTTGAAGTCATCCCGCTGATCCATCCGGGTGCCGGTCAGCCCTTCGTCGGCATACACATCCACCAGCTCCCAGCCGTCATGCTGGGCGATCTCTTCCGTATAATTGCGGATCTGGGCGGCGTAGGAATGCAGCTGATCCTTGGAGTCCGAACTGACCCGGCAGTAGGCTGCCACCCGCAGATGTTCCGCTTCCCGCGTCTGCGGCGCGATGATTTTTACCTGTGCCATGTTTTTCACTTCCCTGTATCTTTTTTGTCAACACACAAGCTACCACATGACCCGCAGAATATCCAGCACTATTCCCAAACAGTCTGCGGGGAATATTTCTCTCTGGCCAGTCTCTTGGCGTAAGACAGTTCTTCCGCGCTCAGCAGGCCGATTTCCGCCAGATGCTCCAGCATCCTGACTGCCAGCCGATACTGCAATTCTTTCTTTGCGTCGATCATCTTTCTACCTCAAAATAGCTCTCCGGCTTTTTCTCCCGCAGAAACCTTGTCACTTCCCGCAGGCTGCCGGTCCTCCGCATTTCCGGCAATGCCTCACTCACAGCCTGGGCGTATCTGCGCCCACGGCAGGCCCGTTCATCCAGAATGGCGATGACGCAGGTATCACTCTCCGTGCGGATGGCCCGTCCAAAGCCCTGACGCAGCTTGATCTGCATCTCCGGTACAGCTACCTCACGGATGAATGCGTGAAGGGAAGAATACTTCTCCAATTCCCGTTCCTTTCGTGCGTCTGGGTAGGCGAAAGGAAGGCGTGGGATGATCAGCAGAGATACACAGTCGCCGGGGAAATCAAAGCCCTCCCATGCCGCGCCGGTGGCCAGCAGCACCGCTCCCGGCGTGTGCCGGAACTGTTCAATGATGTGGGGCGCGTTACGGCCCAGCGTCAGCAATGGGAATGGGAGAGATTCCTCCCGCAGCCGCTCCTTCACAGCCGACATGGCTGCGTAGGAGGTAAAGAGCACCAGCGCGTGACCGGAAGCTGCTTTGATGAGTCCGACGAGCTCGGCAGTCAGCTCATTAAAGTACACATCCGTATCCTCCACTCTCTGGCGGGGCGGGATTTGCGGAAGGTAGAGCAGGCAGTTGTTCCGATAGTCAAAGGGGGATGGAGAAACGGATTCCATGACACGGTGTCCCTTCTCCAATCCTGCCTGCGTTTTGAAACGGCGGAAATCGCTGCCAACCGCCATGGTGCCGGAGGTCAGAACGAACGCCTGATCCGGCTGCCACAGGATCTTTTTTATTCGCTGCGTGATATCACCGGCTGCGGCGCACAGCATGGCGCCGCCTGTGCTGACATCTTCGGCAGTGTAAAAAATCATATCTGTCTGGGAACTGGTGAACAGCTTGACCGCGTCCAGCACCGTATTCAGCTGGCGGCTTCCCAGCGGGGAGAGCAGGCTGCCGATCTGCCGCTGGATGATGGGCAGTGTGCAGGATGGCGCGGTCAGCAATCGCAAACAGGCTTCCACCGGCTCCGCTTCCTCTCTGGGCTGTGCCAGCTTGCGTAGCAGAGGGCCGGTGCTGTCCTCCAGCATTTCTGCCGCCAGTAAGTACCGTTCCTCTTTTAGCTGAAGGATAAGGTTTCGTATCTCTTCGGCCGCCAACGTCACACCCAGCATCTGCTGTGCGGTTTCCGGGAGCTTATGGGCTTCATCCACGATGATGATGCTGTGCTCCGGGAAGATAGGGCGTTTTCCCTCGCTGCGGTGGATAGCGTCTGCCACCAGCAAATTATGATTGCAGATTTGAAACAAAAATTGATTTTTGTCGCAGGTCTTGAGGAACCGTTGATAGCGGCAGTCCCTCTGCTTGCAGTCGCAGACCTGCGGTACGCAGACACGCTCCCGGTCATAGCCGCTGAGATGGGAAACGCTGTCCATGTCCAGTGTTTCCTTACTCCCGAATTGAACGCCCTCAAAGCATTGTTCGGCGCACCCATCAGCATGGGCCGGGGTGAGACTCCCGTGGAGCTGTTGCCAGCAGCCGCCTGTCTGTTTTCCTTTTTTATGACCTTAAAAATTTGTGAATTTGGCGGCACCGTATTACAATTTTGATTGTCGGTACGATGCTGCTTGGAAAGGAGGCTGTTATGAACTACGAAAGCAGCACAATAAATAGTCATTCCGGCAAACGAACCTATACAGTAAAAGAAATATCTGACATCCTTGGTATCGGGAGAACTGCCGCATATAAACTTGTTCACTCTGGCGTATTCAAGACCGTACAGATTGGATCAACGATCAGAGTATCCAAACAATCTTTTGATGAATGGCTTGATAACATCGGAGTACAGTTCAAGGCAGCCGCCACCGTCAGCATCACTTACGCTTTG
>ENA-OPDH01000465-OPDH01000465.1-human-gut-metagenome-genome-assembly--contig:-NODE-465-length-32148-cov-3.238619_pt1 | contig 32148 bp, 37 predicted proteins | sample MGYA00241260_ERZ501500 | MGnify/ENA primary metagenome ERZ501500 (study PRJEB25962, sample SAMEA2042519) | human gut metagenome | biome: human gut; feature: human-associated habitat; material: faeces...
CATCGGGCAGGGCTCGAGCGTAACGAACAGCTCACACTGCCAGAGCCGCCAGCCGCCCAGCGCCTTGCAGGCCGCGTCAATCGCCATCAGCTCAGCGTGGTAGGTGGCATTTTTGCCGCTCTCCCGCAGGTTGTGGGCGCGGGCGACGATCTCGCCGTCCTTCGCGACCACCGCGCCGACGGGGACCTCGCCGAGGTCGGCGGCGATCTTTGCCTCGTCCAGCGCGGCACGCATCAGTTCTTCATCGGTCATACTATCCCCTCAATGTACAAAAATGGCAGCGTAGGCCACGAGAAACAGCACCGTTGCGCAGTAGACCGGGCTGGTAAAAACGGTCAGCACATCCACGCCGGGGCGCAGTCCCGCCGAAAAGCTGAACCCCTGACGGCGGGCGTTGCAGATCATCCATGCGCCGAACGCCGGGAAGAACAGCAAAATGAACAGCTCCACACCGAAGGAGACCTCCGCCGGGGCGTAATACCGCAGATAGATCGTTAAAAATGCCAGCGCGTTGTTGACAAGGTGCAGCAGCATCCCCGGCAGGATGCTGCCCGAGCGCTCGGCCAGCCAGCCCAAAAACACGCCGCAGGCAAAGGCCGTCAGGCCCTGCGCAAGGTCGAGATGCAGCACACCGAACAGCAGCGCCGGGGCAAAGATGGCCGCCGCGCTGCCGCAGGGGCGCATCAGCCCCTGAAACGCACCGCGGAACAGCAGTTCCTCCGCGATGGCGGGCATGACGCAGAGCGCCAGAAACTGCACGAGCAGCTCCGGCCCGCCGCTGGGCAGCATTTCACTGGTCGCGGGGCTGCCTGTCAGGCGGTTGATGAGTGCGCCCGCCAGATTGGCAAGGTTCGCCACGCCGAGAAAAACCGGCAGGCAGAAGCCGGGGCTCCACGGTGCGGGCAGCATGATCCGCAGGTCTTTGGTTTTCAGCCGCGTGACCTTTAACAGAAAAACCAGCGTCAGCACGATGGCCCCCAGCCCGATGAGCAGTTGAAACAGCGCCGTGCTGACCCCGCTGAAGCCCAGCGGCTTGACCAGACTGGCACCGGGGTGGGCCAGCCCCATCAATGCGCTGACCAGCAGCGTGAGCAGGCCGCGTACCAAAAGATATACCAGGGATGCCACCGCGCAGCCGCCTGCCGCGCCCCGCACCCCGCGAGATTTTGTCATGATTTTTTACCCTCCATATAAAGGCTTCCCCCGAGGGGCTGCGCCCGCAGGCGCGTGTCGGAGCGCAACCGCCGAAGGCGGCTCTTGGCGCGGAGACTGAAGCTGTCACCGAAGGTGACTGATGAGGGGCGGCCTTGCCGACACAACCCGTTTGCGGGCAACCACAGCCGCTTTGCCCCTCATCCGCCCCTTCGGGGCACCTTCCCCCTCCGGGGAAGGCTTTATTATCATCATACTACAATCCGGCCAATAAAAAAAGCCCCACCGGTGTGCGGGCCGGCAGGGCAAGGTTGGAGGGAGAGGAGTCTATTCATTGCCTGCGTTGTGCGCCGCAGGCATTGACTTTCTGCTACTATAATAGTACAGTATAGACATGAAGTAAAGCTACACTTTTTCATACATCACATGAATTTTTTTCACCACAGGAGATGCAGCTCATGACACTGACAGACTGCCAGCTGTTAAGCATTGTAGCACAGCTGGGTACCTTTGCCGCCGCGGCGGAGCGGCTGCACATCACGCCGTCCGCCGTCAGCCACGCGGTATCGGGCGTGGAGGCCGAGTGCGGCTTTCCACTGTTCACCCGCACCAAAAGCGGCGTCACGCTGACCGCCGCCGCCGAAAAGCTCATGCCCGCCATTCAGCAGATGCTCGCCAGCAGCGAGTCGCTTGACCAGTCGATTGCCCAGATCAACGGGATGCACAAGGGTGCACTGCGGCTGGGGGTGTTCAACTCGGCCTGCGTGACCTGGCTGCCCAAGATCGTGCCGGGCTTCCGCGCAGCGTTTCCGGGCATCGACGTGCAGATTTACCAGGGGTCGTATGACGACATCACGGGCTGGCTGAAAACCGGCGCGGTGGAGCTGGGGTTCCTCTCCAACTCCAGCGCCCACGATCTGGATTTTGAGCCGCTCTATGATGACCGGCTCATCTGCATCGCGCCGCCCGACTACCAGCCGCGCCGCCCCGGCGTGGTGCGGGCCGAGGAGCTGCGCAGCCAGCCGTTCGTCAGCCAGCAGTCCGACGTGGATGCCGACATCCAGAGCTACTTTAAAAAGAACGACCTGCATGTGTCGAGCCGGTGCTACATCGTGGATGACCAGAGCATGATCGCAATGGTCGCCTGCGGGCAGGGACTGGCGCTGATGCCCGAGCTGATGTTCAAGGAGGGCGCAGCCAGCGCGGGGTGCCAGGTTTTGCAGCTGGAGCCTGCCGCCAAGCGCACGATTGGTCTGGCGTGCCTGTCGCGGACAGCGCTCTCCCCCGCCGCCCGGGAATTTGTGGAGCACGCCCGGGCGTTTGCAAGGAAGCGGTGACCCACGCGGTAACGGCCTGAACCCTTCCGGCCTGCTTCGCGGCCACCTCCCCTGATGGGGAGGCTTTTCTCGCGGGCTTTGCCCGCGCAAAAGGCTCCTCGCCATGCGGGGAGCTGGCCGAGCTTGCGAGGCCTGAGGGGCCTTACCCTGCGGGAACTGCCGCTTCACTGCTTTGCATACTTCTCCATCTCGTGCAGCCAGAACTCGGCGGTCTTGTCCCAGCTGTACTTTTTCAGGACCTCGTCGGGCGCGGCCACGGGCTGAGCGGCCAGCGCGTCAAGATCCACATCATAATCATACGGGTCAAAATACCGCGCCGTATCGCCGTACAGCTCGGGCAGGCAGGTGGCGTTGGCCAGCGCGACCGGCGCGCCCAGGGCCAGCGCCTCCAGCGGCGGGATGCCAAAGCCCTCGAACACGGCGGGGTGCAAAAACAGCTTGCAGTGCTTCATCAGCGCGGCGTTCTCTGCATCGGACACATAGCCCGGGTAGAACACATTGTGGGTGTCCTTCGCCTCGGCGTCGTCGCCAAAGGCACGCAGGTCCTTGCCGCCCGCGACGACAAACGTCTTGTCGGGGCTGCGGCGGGCGACCTCTCGGATCCACTTGAAGTTTTTATGCTTTGCCAGACTGCCGAGGGCGTAGAAGTACTCCCCTTTTTTGACGCCGGGCATCTTGTCAAAAATGCTTTCGTCGGGGGTGACGTTCTTCATGTGCTCCCAGCCGTTGTAGGTGATGCCGATCTTGTCCAGCGGGATGCCGAGCTTCTCGCTGATGAGGTGCCGCTGGTTGTCACTGACCGTGAACACCCGCTGGGCGAACCATTTGGTGGACAGGCAGTGTACCCAGAACTTGAAGCGGAAAAAGCCCTTGTCGGTATCCATGACCAGCGGGCGGATGTCGTGCAGCACCACGACGCTGCGGCGGGTCAGCAGCATATCGCTGGCAAGGCCCACGTAAAACGCATGGGTGCGGCGCAGGTAGGCGGGCAGCACGGCCAGATTGTAAAAATACGGGATGGACTTGAGCGGCACCAGCCGGATGTTTTTCAGCTCCGGCAGATGGATGGGCCGCCCGTCGTCGCGGTAGGCAATGCGGACGTCCAGGCCGGTGCCCTCGATCAGCTTGTCCAGCCGGACGACATTCTCATAGACATAGCGCGGGATGCCGGTGATATTGTCACACAGTACCGTGCCGTTGATGACGATAGGGTTCAATCCAGTTCCTCCTTCTCCCAGTGGGAGCAGTCGAGCAGCTCCTGCTGCCAGTCGGCCATGCGGCGCAGGCAGTATTCCTTCAGCTCGCGCTCAAAGCGTTCCTCGCTGAAGGAGCGGCTGTGCTCACGGATTTCCTCTTTGGAACAGGCCACGCCGTCGCGCTCAAACCGTTCGATGCAGTCGGCCAGGCTCTCGACGGTCTGCTCTTTAAACCAGTAGCCGGTCCTGCCGGGCAGCACGCTCTCGCACGCGCCGCCGCGGCCATAGGCCAGCACCGGCGTGCCCGCGCTCTGGGCCTCGACGGGGGTGATGCCAAAGTCCTCTTCACCCGGGAAAAGGAAGCCCTTCGCGCGCAGGTAGTAGCTGCGCACTTCTTCGTCGGACAGACCGCCGCCCTTGAACTCGATGGTCGGCCCGGCCATGGCCCTGAGCTTGTCCAGCTCTCCCCGCCGCCGATGACGACGAGGCGCTTGTTAAGGCGCGTGCAGGCCTGCACGGCCAGATCCACGCGCTTGTACCAGGTCAGACGGCCCACGGTCAGGTAGAAGTCCTCCTTTTCGACAAAAGGCGATTCGTTGATGTGGCAGCAAGGGTAAATGACATCGCTGTCACGCCGGTAATATTTTTTGATGCGCTGGGCGATATAATGCGAGTTGGCGATGAAATAATCCACGCGGTCCGCGGCGCACTTGTCCCAGATGCGCATTTTGTGCATCTGGCCGGGCATGACGAGCTTCGCCAGCCAGTTGGCGTTGGCGCGGTAGGTGTAGTAAAAATCCCACACATAACGGATCGGCGTGTGGCAGTAGCAGATGTGTACGGCATCCGGGCGGGTGATGACGCCTTTGGAACAGGAGGAGGACGACGACAGCACCAGATCGTACTCGGTCAGGTCGAACGCCTCAAACGCGCGGGGCATCAGCGGCAGCATGGCCTTGTACAGCCTGTTGGAGAAGGGCACCTTCTGGAACCAGCTTGTGCGGATGTCATAGCTTTTAAAGTGCTCGGGCATGTTTTTGGGGTCGTACACAAGGGTGTAGATGACGGCATCGGGGAAAACGCGCTTCATGGCGTCCACAACGCGGTCCCCGCCGGCGTAGCCGACAAGCCAGTCGTGAACGATGGCGACCTTGGGCTCCTTTTTGCTCATTACAGACACTCCCGTCCGGTAACGCACAGGGCGTTATTGTAGTTTTTCGTCGTTGACCATCTTGCCGCCGAACACGGTGCGGAAGATGATCTTGATGTCCAGCGCCACGGTCCAGTTTTCGATGTACCAGATGTCGTAGCGGATGCGCTCGGCAATGTCGGTGTCGCCGCGCAGGCCGTGGATCTGCGCCCAGCCCGTGCAGCCGGGGCGGACCTGCTGGCGCACAAGGTAGCGCGGGATCTCCTCTTTAAAATGCTCCACATGGTAGGGCACCTCGGGCCGCGGCCCGACGAGGGACATATCCCCTTTCAGCACATTGAAGAACTGGGGCAGCTCGTCCAGGCTGAACTTGCGGATAAAGCTGCCGAAGTGGGTCTTGCGCGGGTCGCAGTCGGTGGACCAGCCGGTCTCCTGCTGCACATTGACCCGCATCGAGCGGAACTTGTACATCATGAAGGGCTTTTTGTTCAGGCCGATGCGCTCCTGCCTGAAGATGACCGGCCCGGGGCTGGACAGCTTGACGCCGATGGCCGTGACCAGCATGACCGGACTGGTCAGAATGATCAGGATCAGGCTGCCGATAATATCAAGCCCGCGCTTGACAGCGGCGTTGAGCAGATTGTCAAACGGCGTCTGCCGCACATTGATGAGCTTGCACTCGTCCAGCACGTCAATGGTGGGCCGGGCGGGCAGATAGTCGCTGTAGAACGGTACCATCGTGATGCGCACGCCGTTTTTGTCGCAGGCGGCAAAAACATGGGGCAGCAATTCGATCTCGTCAGCCTCCAGCGCTACGACGACCTCATCGACGGCAATCTCGTCGAGCCGGGCGGACAGCGCATCATAGCTGCCCATGTAGCGCACACCAAGGCCCGGTTCTTCGATTCCGGCCAGATAGCCGTCCACGACAAAGCCGTAGTAGGGGTTGTGCTCGAGTGCGCGCAGATAGAGCGCGGCGGATTTACCGCCGCCCACCAGCAGGATATGACGCAGACCCAGCCCCTTGCGGCGGCGCGGTCTACCCAGCGCAGGATCATACGCTCGATCACGACGCCTGCCGTGCCGAGGATGTAGAACAGCGCCAGTACGATACGGGAGTAGTCGTCCAGGTGCATCAGATACAAAGCACCAATGAAGATCAACAGTCCCGCCGCGTTGATGACGGCAATCTTGGTGCAGCGCTCGGCCAGGCCGCGCAGCCGCGTGGTGCTGTAGATACCGGCGACCCAGTAGATGAGCACGAGCACCAGCGACGTGGCCAGCCCGGCAATGATGTTGCGCGGGTCCCGGGCCACGGCCAGCGCAGGCCCTGCGCCGCCCGGCTCAAAGTAGCGGACGTAATTGAAACGGATATAGTTGGCAAGCAAAAAGCCGATGAAAAGCAGTGCCGCGTCCGCCAGCACATACAAAAGGCTTTTGAAGCGTTGGTTTTTTTCCAGCAAGAGGTGATGCCCTCCCTACGGTGATAGATTTAAACAATCTATTCAGTATGTCAAAAAACATCTACTTTGCCTTGTAGAGAATGTAGGGGCGAACATTGTTCGCCCGCCAACTTGGCGCAGCAACGCTCTTTTTGGAAGGCTTCTCACAAGGCGAACGGGCACGGGCGAGCAATGCTCGCCCCTACAATACGCTTTTTTGACAGTCTGGATAGATTTAAACAATCTATTTTACCATATTTACGCCGGTATTGCAAATCAGCGGTAAAGCTCCTGCAGCTGATCCAGCGTTTTCTTCATTTCGGCGCGGACCTCCGGCGGGCCGGAGACGACGACGCCGGTGCCGAACCCGGCCACCCAGCCGAAGAACTGCGGGCTGACCTGAATCTCGGCGGTCATCGTAAAGTGCTCGCCGTCGGCGCAGGGCGTCAGGATCGGCGCGGTGCCGAACCGGTCGATCATCGCCCCGGCAAAGCGGTTCTCGCATTGCAGCGTTACCCGCTTGAGCGGGCCGTTGAACATGCCGAACATCTGCTGCATATACGTATTGACGTCGAAATTGGCGTATTCCCCGGCACCCTCGCGGGTCGTGTCGGGCAGCTGGTGAACGTTCTGCATCTTGTCGACGCGGTAGTGCTTGAGCCGCCCCTCGGTGTAGGCAATCAAATAATAGTTGCCGTTCTCCCACACGAGCACCCACGGGCTGACGCGGTAGAGCTGGCCGTCGTGGCGCGGGGCCATCCGCTTTTGCAGGTTCCAGTCGCAGTATTTGAAGGTGACCTGCTCCCCTGCCGTGATGGCGGCGTGCAGCGCATCGACGGTGTACAGAATTTTCTCGTCGGTGCTCTTGATACGCCCGCTGACCAGTACCTTACGGTCCAGCTCCTCCTGCCGGTATGTGGAGGTGAACTGGCCGAGCTTGTCGATCAGGATTTTGGATTTGCGCGCCGTGATGAATTTGCTGGCGTAGACGGCATCGACGAGCAGCTTGAGCTCGGCAAGCTCAAACGGAGCCTCGGTCATATAGTAGCCGCCGCCGCGCCCGCGCCGCAGCTGGATGTCATACCCCAGACTGCGCAGGGTGTCGATATCGCTGTAGATGCTTTTGCGCTCGGCAAGAATGTCCTGCTGTTCCAGCAGCTCTACCAGCTGCGGTACATTGAGCAGGTGTTCTTCGTCGGTCTTTTGTTCCAGAATGCGCAAAAGGGTCAAAAGCTTGGATTTCTGGCCTTCCTGCTTGGGCATGGGAGCACCTCCGGTTTATTCGGGCAGTTTTTTGTCGAACGCCGCGCGGCGCTGGGTGGAAAGACGGAACATCTCTTCCAGCTTGTTCCGGTCGTCGGCCACAAGGGCAGCGCGCATCTGCTGCAGCGCAGCATCGAACTGGTCGATCTCGCTGATGAGGTTTTCCTTGTTCCACAAAAACAGCTCTGCCCACATTTTATCGTTGATGCGTGCAATGCGGGTCAGGTCACGGAAGGAGTCGCCGGTGTACTCGCACAGCGAAGAGTTATCGTTGGCGCACATCAGGCTCACGGCGATGGCGTGGCACAGCTGGCTCACATAGCCGATCATCTTGTCGTGCTCCTGCACCGTCAGGGTGCAGATGTGGTGGAAGCCCAGCACTTCGGCCAGGTCCTTTGCCCACTGAATGGCCTCTGGCGTGTTCTTTTCCGTGGGGGTGATGATGAAGTTGGCCGGGGCAAAGTTCACCTCGGCGGCGTGCTCCACGCTGGAAGTCTCACGCCCTGCCATCGGGTGGCTGGCAATGAACTCCACGCCCGCCGGGCACATGGCCTGCACCGGCTCCACAAGGCCGGTCTTTACGCCGGAAACATCGGTAAAGATGCAGCCGGGCTTGAGCAGATGGCCGTAGGTGCGGAACCACTCGATGAGGGCCGTGGGGTACAGACCAAAGATGATGTGGTCGGCGCTGCTCACAAGGTCCTCAAAATCGTGGGTCTTGCCGCTGGCGATATAGCCGTGCTCTAGCGCGTACTGCAAATGCCCCTCGCTGCGGTTGATGCCGTCCACATGGAAGCCGGCTTTCGTCAGTTCCAGCGCGTATTTGCCGCCCAGCAGGCCAAGGCCCACCACGAGATAACGTTTTGTTTTATCAAGCATATTCCACCTCCGCGCCCAAGGGCTTGATGGCTTCAAAGAAATTCGGCCAGCTTTTTGTGATGGCTTCGGCATCGTCCACGGTCAGGGGGATGCCCGTACTCAGGGCCAGCACCGCAAGGCTCATGACCACACGGTGGTCATTGTGCCCATGCAGAACACCCGCCGGAGCGTGCAGCCTGTTCGCGCAGCCGTGCACCGTAATGGTGCCGCCCTCGCTTTCCAGCACGCCGCCGCAGGCACGCAGCTCGGCCTCCATGGCAGCGATGCGGTCACTCTCCTTCAGGCGTAAACGCTCTGCGTTGCGGATGACTGTAGTGCCTTCGCACAGCAGGCCCAGCACCATGAGCACAGGGCCAAGGTCCGGGCAGTCCGCAAGGTCGATGTCCACCCCGTGCAGCGGTGACTTTGTAAAGGGGATGCCCGCTTCTGTTTGGGTGAACTTTGCGCCGCAGCGGCGCAGGATATCCAGAATGGCGGCATCGCCCTGCAGCGTTTCCGGGGCAAGGCCGGTGATGGTCACGCCGCCGCACACTGCACCCAGCACCGCCGGGAACGCGGCCTGACTGTAATCGCCCTCCACGGTGTAATCGCAGGGGTGATAGTGCTGCCCGCCCGGGATGGCAAGAGTGTTTTCGTCCAGCCAATGGCTCTGCACACCGAAGGCTGCCTGCACAGAGCGGGTCATATCGATGTAGCTGCGGCTCTCCACCGGCGGGATGAGGTGCAGCGTGCTGTTGCCGGAAAGCAACGGCAGAGCAAACAGCAGCCCACTGATGAACTGGCTGGATACATTGCCTGCAAGGCGGTATTCGCCGGGGGTCAGTGCCCCTTCCACGGTCAGCCCGGCAGCGCTCTGCTCAAACCGCAGGCCCTGCTCCCGGTACAGAGCGTCATACACCGACTGAGGCCGCTCCATCAGCCGCCCGCGGCCGGTGAAGGAAACTGCCTGTCCGGTCAGGCTGGCGATGGGGATGAGAAAGCGCAGGGTGCTGCCGCTCTCGCAGCAGTCCACCGGCGCAGCAAGAGGCACAAAATGCCCCAGCCCTTCCACCACAGCATCGTCTGCGCCGGTGCGCACACGGGCGCACAGCTGTGCCGCTGCGCCCAGCGTGGCAGAGATGTCCTTGCTGAATTCCAGATTGGTGATGTGGCTGCGGCCCTCGGCCAGTGCCGCGCAGAGCACAGCACGGTGGGCCATGCTCTTGCTGGGCGGGGCAGTGATGGTGCCGCCCACGGGACGCGCGTTCTGAATCGTTACCAGCATAGGCCGTTACATATCCCGGCCAATGGCCCATGCCACCTGACGGCACTTTGCCATGGCCTGTGCGAAGGAATCCGGGGTCAGGCACTGTGCGCCGTCGCTCCATGCGTGCTGCGGGTCGTAGTGGACCTCCACTTCCAGACCGTCGGCACCGGCGGCCACGGCAGCGATCATCATGGGCTCGACCAGATTGGCCTTGCCGGTGGCGTGGCTGGGGTCCACGATGATGGGCAGGTGGGTCTTTTCGTGGATGATGGGCACTGCAGAGAGATCGAGGGTGTTGCGGGTGTACTTCTCGAAGGTACGGATGCCGCGCTCGCACAGAATGACCTGCTCGTTGCCGCCGGCCATGATGTACTCGGCGCTCATGATCCACTCCTCGATGGTGTTGCACAGGCCGCGCTTGAGCAGCACGGGCTTGTGCATCTTGCCAACGGCCTTGAGCAGCTGGAAGTTCTGCATGTTGCGGGCACCGATCTGCACCACGTCCACGTACTCCTCAAACTCCGGGATACGGTCCTCGCTCATCAGCTCGGAGACGATGGGCATGCCGGTGGCCTCGCGGGCCTTTACCATATCCAGAATGCCCTCGGTCTCAAGGCCCTGGAAGGAGTAGGGAGAGGTGCGGGGCTTGTAGGCACCGCCGCGGAACAGGGTGGCACCGCCGGCCTTCACGCCCTGTGCAATGCGCAGAGCCTGCTCTGCGCCCTCGATGCTGCAGGGGCCTGCCATGACGGCGATCTTTTCCTTGCCGCCGATCTTCACGCCGCCGCAGTCGATGACCGAATCTGCCGGGTGGAACAGGCGGTTTGCGCGCTTATAGGGCGCGGACACGCGGGTAACGTTGTCGATCCACGGGTTTGCCAGCACGTCCCGCTCGTCGATCTTGGTGGTGTCGCCCACCAGACCAAACACGTTGTAGTTCTTGCCGGTGATGAGGGTCACGTCCAGACCCTGCTTCTCGAATTTGTCAACGATCTTTTCCAGTTCGTCCTTCGGAGTCCCTTTTTTGGTGGAGATGATCATAGTGATAATTTCCTTTCGTTTTTACATCACGATATGCGCCTTGCTGGAGCCGTCGGTGCGCAGCAGCTGGGCCAGATAAATGCAGGCGTGCAGGTAGCCCTGCGGGCCTTCCCCGATGAAGTGGCCCTGACAGCCAAAGGATACCACGTCCGTCTTGCGGAAAGGCTCCCGCTCGTCCGGGGCGTGCAGCATCACTTCCACGGCGGGTACGCCGCACAGGCGCAGCGCATCCAGAATGGCCACGCTGTAGTGGGCGTAGGCCCCGGGGTTGAGCACGATGCCGTCCACCCGGCCCGCTGCGGCCTGAATTTCGTCCACGAGGTCGCCCTCGTGGTTGGACTGGCAGCAGTCGGTCTCGATACCCAGCTGTTCGCAGCCTGCCTGCACATAGTCCATGATGGCGTTATAATCCAGCTCACCGGGTACGCCAGGCTCCGACCAGCGCATGATGTTGAGGTTCGGGCCGTTAAGAATCAAAAATTTCATCCAGTGCCTCCATGGCGGCATGCAGGGCATCGTCCAGCGTGCCGTTGTTGGGAATGACAGCATCCGCCGCTGCCAGATACAGCGGACGGCGCTGTGCTTCCATCTGGCGCAGTGCGTCCATGCTGGAAGAAAGCGGCCTGCCGCCGCCCACGGCCAGTTCATCCACCAGCCGGTCGATGAACAGAATGACACCGTTCTGGTGCAGAGCACGCAGATTCTCCGGCTTTTTTACAATGCCGCCGCCGCAGGAAATGAGCTGTCGGCCCTCTTTGCCAAAGCGCTGTGTTTCGGCAGTTTCCTTTGTGCGGAAGCCGTCCTCGCCCTCGGCTGCAAAGATATCCGGGATGCTGCGGCCGTCGGTCTTTACGATCTCCTCGTCGAGATCCACAAAGGTACGGCCAAGGCTCTTTGCCAGCATCCTGCCGAGGGTGGTCTTACCGGAAGAGGGCATCCCGATCAGGGCAATGTTCAGCATATCCCGGCGCAGTGCGGCGGTGATGCGCCGAATTTCAACCGGCGCATCCTCGAACTTGCGGTCCAGAAAATATTCTGCGGCGTACACCGCCTGCGCCACCAGCATTTCAAGGCCGCCCACAGCCACCGGCACGCCCGCTTCCTCGGCGCGGAGGATGAGCTCGGGCTTGTCGGGGTTGTACACCACATCCACTACAGCCTCGAGGCCCGGCATGGCGGCAACGTCCAGATTGCACACCCCCACATTCGGGTACATGCCCGCCGGGGTGGTGTTGATCACGATCTGCGCCCCGCTGGAAACGGCCTCGGCATAGCTCAGTTCGCCCTTTTCCGGGTCCGGATGGCGGCTGACGGTGAGCACCTTTGCCGCACCCTTGTCCCGGGCCACAGCGCTGGTGGTGTTGTGGGTGCCGCCGGTGCCCAGAATAACCACCGTTTTGCCTGCAAAGCTCACGCCGTGGGCGTCGCACAGGTGGGCAAAGCCCATATAATCGGTGTTATAGCCGTAGAGCAGGCCGTTTTTGTTCACCACCGTGTTCACCGCCCCGATGGCCTTGGCCCGCGGGTCGATGTAGGAGCAGTATTCCATCACCAGCTTTTTATAGGGGATGGTCACATTGATGGCCTTGAACTGCCGCTTTGCCAGAAAAGCCCGGGCCTCTTCCTCGGTGGGCAGAGGGCACAGGTCGTAGTGGTAGCCGCAGAGCATCTCGTGGATGATCTTGGAGTAGGAGTGGCCGAGTTTTGCGCCGATGAGTCCGTATTCCATTTTACTCGTCCTCCTTCCGGAAGCTGGTGGGGTGGGTCATCCAAGCCTCGCCGTAGCGTGCCGTGAGCAGGTCGCCCACAGCCAGTGCGGCGGCGCAGGTCTGCACGATGGCGGCTCTGGGCACGATGCAGGGGTCGTGACGGCCCTGAATGGACAGCTGTGCGTCCTTTTTGGCAAGATAGTCTACTGTATCCTGCTGCTTGTAGATGCTGGGTGTGGGTTTGACCACGGTGCGGAACACCACCGGCATCCCGTTGGCGATGCCGCCGTTGATGCCCGCATTGTGGTTGGTGGCGGTCACCACCGCACCCTCCGGTGTCATGCGGAAAGCGTCGTTTGCTTCGGAGCCGCGCATTCCGGCAAAGCCGAAGCCGGTGCCGAACTCGATGCCCTTGACGGCGGGGACGGAGAATACCAGATGCGCGATCTCGCTTTCCACGCTGTCAAAATAGGGCTCACCGATGCCTGCCGGCAGGCCGAGGATGGCGGTTTCCAGCATCCCGCCCACGCTGTCGCCCTCCGCACCGGCGGCACGGATGGCGGCTTTCATGGGTTCTTCTACGGTTTCATCCAGCACCGCAAAGCCCTCGGGCTTGCTGGCAAGGGCTTCCACCTGAGCAGAGAGCTGTGCGGCATCATCCTGTGCAAAGCGGGTGTCCGCAATGCCAGCGCACTCTGCGATATGGGTGGTGATGTCGATGCCCGCACGGTGCAGTGCGCTCAGCACAATGGCACCGCCCGCCACAAGGGCGGCCGTCACCCGGCCGGAGAAGTGCCCGCCGCCGCGCGCATCCTGAAAGCCGTGGTACTTGGCGTAGGCGGTGTAGTCTGCATGGCCGGGGCGCAGAAGGTCTGCGGTCTTGGCGTAATCGCCGCTGCGGGTGTTGGTATTTTCGATCATCAGGGCAATGGCGGTGCCGGTGGTGCGGCCGTTCACCACGCCGGACAGCAGCTGCACGGCATCTGCCTCCACCCGGGGAGTGGACAGGCCGTCGCCCCGGGCACGGCGCTTGTCCATGCAGGCGGCAAGAAATGCCTCGTCCACCGGCAGGCCTGCGGCCATGCCGTCCAACACCGCGCCGATGGCGCGGCCATGGCTCTCGCCAAAAATGGTCAGCGAAAGGTCGCTGCCGAATGTATTTTTCATGGCTTACTCCTCAATGCCCAGCAGGGGACGCAGGCCCTCCACCGGGATGGTCTCGGCGCGCCAGCAGCCCAGACCCGGCACCTTGATAATGGTGATCTGGCCGCTCTGTGCCTTTTTGTCGTGCAGCATCTCTGCCAGCACCTTTTCCTTATCGTAAGTAGTGCGGGTGGGCAGGCCGAGGCGGCGGTACACCGCGCGCACCCGCTTCTGCAGTGCCTTGGATTCGATCATGGGCAGCATGCCCAGCGCCACGCACTCGCCGTGGTAAAGGCCCACGGTGCGGCGGCCCTTGATGCCCTTGACGGCCTCGATGCCGTGGCCGATGGTGTGGCCGAAGTTGAGCGCCTTGCGCATGCCCTGCTCAGTCTCGTCCTGCTCCACGATGTTCTTCTTGAACCGCAGGCTGCGGCAGATGATCTCGCCGATCTGGGCATCCACGTCGCCATTTTCAAAGATCGCGAACAGCTCGGGGTCTGCCAGCAGGCTTGCCTTGACGGCTTCTGCCAGACCGTTGATGAAGTGGCGGCGGGGCAGAGTGGCAAGGGTGTCCGGGTCCACGATGACGAGCTTGGGCTGCCAGAAAGCGCCCACGATGTTTTTGGTATCGCCCAGATCCACGGCGGTCTTGCCGCCGATGGAGGAATCGATCATGGAAAGGGTGGTGGTGGGGCAGTTGATGAAGTCGATGCCCCGCATGTAGATGGAAGCGGCAAAACCGGCCAGATCGCCCACCACGCCGCCGCCCACGGCAATCACCAGATCGCCGCGGCCCATGCCGAATTCCAGCATCTGCTTGAGGACGGATTCCAGAATTTTAAAGCTCTTGCTGGCTTCGCCCTGCGGCACCGTGATGATGTGGGCATCCTTGCACTGGTCGGCCACCATCTGGGCGTACTGTGCGGGCACACCGCTGTCGGTCACAACGGCCACACGGCGGTCCAGCCGGGCGAACTGGTACAGGTTTTCCAGCGAGCCGCTTTTGACGATGATGTCATAGCTGCGCTCGCCCAGATTCATGGTCAGCTTGGTTCCGATAAATTCACTCATTTGGTATACACTCCTAACAGCCGCACGGTACGGCAGGTGCGGTCAAGCTCACGCAGCAGCGCGGCGGTCTCGTCGGCGGTGGGGTCGCCCACCAGCTCCACGTAAAAATAATATTCAAAGGGCACATGAGGCATGGGCCGGCTCTTGATGGACTCCATATTGAAGCCGCTGGCACCGATGATCTGGATCACCTCGCCCAGCTTGCCGGGTTTGTTGTCCACCGTGAACAGCAGCGAGAACCGGTTGCCGCCGGTGGGCTTTTCGCGGCTGAGCACGATAAAGCGGGTGGTGTTGTCGCCGTCGGTGTTGATGCTGGGCACCAGCACCTCCAGCCCGTACAGTGCCGCCGTCTCCACGCTTGCAATGGCCGCTTTGGAGGAGTCGCCGCTTTCGGCCACGAACTTTGCGGCCATGGCGGTGTTGGCCATGGCGGTGGCGGGCAGGCCGAACTGCCTTAAAAAGGTCTCGCTCTGGGCGATGGCCTGCTGGTGGCTGTAGACGCTTTTGATTTGGTCGAGCTTTGTGCCCGGCAGCACCAGAAGATTCTGGGAGATGGGCAGATCGTACACATCCACCACCCACAGCGCCGGATGGTTATAGCACAGATCCAGCACGGCGGAAACATCGCCCGCATGGCTGTTCTCAAAGGGAACGACGCCCCGGGCAGCATCGCCGCGTTCCACCGCGTCAAACACCTCGTCCCAGGTGGGGTAGCTCACAGCCTCGGCGTGGGGGAACAGCGCCCGGAGGGCAATGTGGGCAAAGGCACCCTCCACGCCCTGATAGGCGGCGCGGTTTTGGCCCAGCACCACGGCTTCGTACTGCTTTGCCACGTCCATCAGGTTCTGCACGTGGTCTTTATAGTAGGGCCGCAGGGCCGGGTCCTGAATGCGGGCCGCAGCCTTTTCCAGCACTGCCGTCTCGCGGGCGGCATCGTAAACGGGCAGGCCATGGGCTCTTTTGTATTCGGCCACCTGCAGCACAGCGGCCATCCGCCGCTCAAACAGCGCAGCCAGCTGGGCGTCCACCGTGTCGATCTCGGCGCGTGCCTGTTCCAGTGCGTCCATGGGTTCACATCCTTTTGTATGTATGATAAATACCATCAAGATAATAGATACCCAGTAAGTATACCATAACTGGGACGGAGAAACAACAAAACCTCCGGCGTTTCAAAGGGGAGAATATTTCAAATCAGATATGTGTAAAAAGAACAAAATAGAAAACGAACTCCCTCAGTCAAACCCTTGCGGGTTTGCCAGCTCCCTCAAAGAGGGAGCCTTTGACAAAGCGGAAAAGTTTCCGGTTCTGCCAAAGGCCCCATCCCCGAGGGGGCTGTCGCCGAAGGCGACTGGGGGAGTTTTATTTGCACATTATCTGTTTTTCAGCAGCTCTTCCCGGCTCCTTGCTTTGCCGTAATATCTCCCATAGGGATTATCCAGCGCCTGTGCAAGGGAGACCGGCTTTTCCGGCTCCGGCCTTTGCACCGGCTTTGCTGTGCGGTCAAATGTGAACCCGGCGGCAGGCCCGCCGCGCTTTACCCGGAACCGCATGGCTCAGCCCTCTGCACTGGCGGTAGAAACAGCCCCGGCGGTCAGCTTGTTCCACAGTTCTTCGCCGCCCTCAAGCAGGTCGGCGGAGTCCTTGTTCCATGCGCCGCGGCTACCGATATAGTACCGGCTCATCAGCTCCTGACTGGAGCCGCTTTCGCTCTGCACAGCATCAGAAGCGTAATCGCCCAGATCAAGGCCCGCCAGCACCGGGCAGTCGGTCCAGCGGTAGACCATGTTCCACCAGTCACTGTCTGCGTCGGACTGCGGCAGGCTGCCGTCGAGGTAGCGCAGGGTGCCGGTGGTCTGCTGGAACCCGGCTGGGTCGTACAGGATGAAGATGGAGCTCAGCGCGCCCTGAATGTCGGTGGAAAGCTTGGTGGTGCCGGCCATGTCAAGGTAGGCGTCCGAGTCCTCGTTGCCAAAGTCCATGGTGTAGAGGTTCAGCTTTACCACCACCTTGCCGTCGCCGTTCCGGTCTTCGCCGTAGGCGGCAAGGGCATCCTGCAGGGCGGTCTGGGTGGCTTCCGGCAGGTAGTGGGGTGCCACCACGGCCACGTTATAGTCTGCATGGACGGTAAAGAAATACTGCCCGATGAAGTTGTAACCGAAGAACACCACGATGATGCCGATGATGATGACCCACTTGAGGTTATAATCCCACCAGTTGGCCCAGCGTTCCTTGCGGGTGTACTGACGCTGTTTGCGGGGCTGGAGGTCTTTGGGGTCGATATCGCGTTCGTAACGGTAGCTTGCCATGGGGCAGTTCCCTCCAAGTTCTGATTTACAGCTGTGCCAGAATGGCCTGACGCACAGCGTCCGGCAGCTGCTTCTGCTCGGCCTTGCTCATGCCTGCAGTCCGGATGGGCGGCAGCACCTTGATATGCACGCTGCCCGGATGGCACAGGTTGCCATTGTTCTCAAACAGGGCACGTGCACCGGTAATGGCCACCGGAACCACCGGTGCGCCGGTCTTGACGGCAATGCGGAATGCACCGGCCTTGAACTCACCGGCACCGCCCTCTTCTCCCTTGTAGCGGGTGCCCTCCGGGAAAATGACGAAGCTCTTGCCGCTCTCCACAATGGCAGTGGCGTCGTTCAGGGCGCGCACGGATGCCCGCAGGTCGTCGCGCTGCACGAACACGCAGCCCAGCAGCTTCATCCAGCGGTTCAGCAGCGGGATCTTTTCCAGCTCTTCCTTGGCAAGGATGCCGTGGGGCTTATCCAGACTGGCCAGCAAAAGCGGGATGTCGTAGTAGCTGCGGTGGTTGCCCACGAACACGCAGGCCGTATCTTTGGGGATATTCTCAAGGCCCTCCACGCTCAGGAAAACGCCGGTCACCTTTAAAATGCCCCGGCTCCAGTGCGGGATATGCTTGTTGACGAGCTCTTCCACCAGCTGCATGTCGCCTGCAGCTAGAGCGCGTTCCGCCCGGCGCAGCACGCCATAATGGACGATCATATAACCAAATAAGTAGATAAACATCGCAATCGTGCGAAAAATACTCATTGTGTTTTCCTCCCTTCGGCAAAATATGCCATTGTCATTGTATCACACTTTTTGTAAAAAGGGGAGAAATAACACTTTTTTTACAAATCGGAGGATCTGCGGTCTTGCAAAATTGACAAAATGCGGGTATATTTATAGTTGTAAAGCCAGCACAATGGCACTTTCTGCACGAAATGCTTTCTGCCGGCCCAATGGATGAAGAGAGAGGTACCATACGAACATGGGTTTATTTCCTTCCGCAAATGACTTCAAGGCCGGTAAGGGCGTTGAAAAGGATGCTCCCCGCAAGACCGGCGTGGGCCGTTTTTTTGAGCTTGTGGGCCGTGATATGAACGGCATGTTCCTTGCAAACCTGCTGGCCTGCATCGGCTTTCTGCCGGTGATCTGTCTGGTGTACATCGGCTTTCTGGCAAACAGCCTGCCTGTCATGCTGGCAAGCGCGGTGGTAGGCGGCATTCTGGCCGGGCCTGCGCTGGCCGGCATGTACGATACCGTGCTGCGTGCCCTGCGTGACGAAGCCGGTTACTGGTGGGTGACCTATCGCCGTGCCTTCAAGCGCAACTTCAAGGCCAGCATTGCGCCGGGCATCTTCTACTGTGTGGTGGTCACGGCGCAGATCTTCCTTGTGTATTTCTGCTTCAATATGCTGAGCAAGGGCACCAATGTGGGCGTGCCGCTGTGGGTGGCCACGGTGCTGAACCTGCTCATCTTCCAGATGCTGTTCGCCTATATGTGGCCGCAGGTGGTGCTGCTGGATCAGCCCTTCAGCCTGACTGTGAAAAACAGCATCAACTGCATGATCGCGTTCCTGCCCCACGCACTGGCGGCGGCCATCGTGCAGATCCTGTTCTGGGGCGTGGTGATCCTGTGCATGCCGCTGGGCCTGCTGCTCATGCTGATCTTCGGTTTCTGGTTCGTGACCGAAGTATCCTGCCAGATCATCTACGGCGATATTGAAAAGGTGTTCCACATTGAGGAGAGCATCCGCAAAATGAAGGATGCCGAGCTGGAAGCCGCCCTCCAAGAGGACTACGGCGAAAGAACCGACGACACCGAAGAGTAAATTTGAACTTCCGCAAAGGAGGGGTGCTCCATGGAACAACGGAATAATCTGGTATTGCAGGGCACCGAGACCTTCTCCCGCGGGCAGCTGGACAATGTGGCACTGGACGGCGGTGCACTGGTGCTGGACAGCGTGGCGGGCCGCTGCCTGCAATACGGCAGCTACACCACGCCGGAATTTGCCATGCCGGCCTTCTGCAACCTGAATGTCAGCTGGAACGCCTTTGCGCCCCACAACACCATGGTGGAGGTGCGCTGCCGGGTATATGCCGGAGGAAACTGGACCGGTTGGATGAGCTTTGGCAAGTGGGCACCGGGCTACCCCCGCTGCAGCTGCAATTCCCAGAGTGACGACGGCATGATCTTCCTCATGGGCGATACCGTGACCGTGGCAACGCCCGGCGGCGGCACCGGCGTGCAGCTGCAGGTGAACCTTTCCACCAACGATGACAAGGTCTCGCCCGCAGTGCGCCTGCTGGCCGCGGCAGTGCGGCCGCTGGCGTGGGAAAAGCACAACGGCCACCCGCTGAACCGGCAGCTCTATCTGCCGGAATACTGCCTTTCCGCCCACGATCCCAGCTTTGGGCGCACCATGGATCTGCCGCTGGTCATGGCGGCACTGATGAACTGCTGGGGCGAGGATGTCCTGCCCGAAGAAGTGGCCTATGTGATGGAGGACATGGCCCACAGCACCACCGCCAATGCGGCCTTTGCGGCTGCTGCGGCGGGCTGCTGCGGCTACCCCTGCTGGCAGGCATGGATGGACCTTGCCGACCTGCGTGCCCAGATCCACGATGACTGCTGTGTGGCAGTGCAGGTGGAGCGGCGCATCCGCGGCCAGCGGGACCCGGTGCGGGTCTGGATGGGCCTGCGCGGCTTTGGCCACGACGATGCCGTAATGGCAGATTATGTGCTGCTGAACGACCCCACCGCAGATTCCAACGGCGCAGTGAACTGCACCATGGCACTGGTGGACTTTATGCGTTACTTTACCGGGCGCGCCATCGCCCTGCGGGCGAAACCCCGCGATGTTGCCGCCAACCGTCCGCTGCGGATGCGCTGCGAGCTGGTGCCCGGCGAGACGGCAGACGTTTACTATTTTGAGCAGCGCGGCGTGAAGGACCCGCTGCCGGAAGGCTTTTCCGGCTGGGTGGCCTGTGCGTGCCACGACGGTGTGGCCCACGCCACCACCGCCCACCGCAGCTTCTGCCGGATGGAGCGCACGCCGGAGGGAGGCATCCGCTTCCCGGAAAAGATCATGGCCGCAGGCTGCCGCTGCAGCGTGTATGCAGTGGACCAGACCGGTGCCATGCGCGTGGCGGAGGTGCGGCTGCCAAAGCCGCGCCCCACGCCGGAGCAACCTGTTTCCCAGGCACAGGAAAAGCCGGCGGAATGACCGGCCCGACCCAAAGCCTTTGGGCTATAGATCAAGACATAGGAGGAACACATTATGGCAAAGACGATCATCACTTTGGGACGTGAATACTGCACGGGCGGCCGCTACATCGCTGAAGATGTGGCAAATGCGCTGGGCATCAAGCTTTACGACAAAGAGCTGATTACCATGGCAGCAAAGCACTCCGGTCTTTCGGAAGAAGCTGTTGCCGCCAGTGAAAAACGGCATACTCACAGCCTGCTGTACAGTCTGTACACCATGGGCAATGAGCTGCCGCTGGGCGATCAGGTGTTCATTCTTCAGAGCCGCATCATCAAGCAGCTGGCCGAGGAAGGCCCCTGCGTGATCCTGGGCCGCTGCGGCGACTATGTGCTGCGTGAGCGCAAGGATGTGCTGCGCGTGTTCGTGTACGCCCCCAAGGAGTGGCGGCTGGAATACGCAAAGATCAATCCTCTGGTCAAGGCCAAGGACGAAAAGGGCATCAAGGACGAGGTGGAAAAGACCGACCGCAACCGTTCTGCCTACTACAACTACTACACCCAGAACCGCTGGGGCGATGCCCACAACTATGATCTGGCCATCAACGCCGCCCTGGGCCGCGAGACCTGCGTCAAGATGATCCTGGACGCTGTCGCCGCCAAGGAAAAGACCATGGCTGAGTGATCCCCGCCGGGCCGGACGGCCCAAAAAACAATGCTGCTTCGTGGGTAGGGTGCTTTTGTGCTCTGCCCACGTTTTGGGCAACGGCAACGACCACCTGTTCAAGCATAAACCCTCGTCTATCATTCAACGTCAAAAGGAGAAATCGTGGAAAACAAACAGCTCAATCTTTCCGAACCCGAAAACATCATGGGCACCATGGATGTCAACCCGCTGCCGCTCAAGCTCAGCATCCACATCGACACGCTCAGCACGCAAAGCATCGAGCGCGTTCTGCGCCTCCACAAGTCTCTCATAAGCTTTCCTCCCGTCTTGGGCGCGCACCACCGCCGCGTCAAGCTGCGCGTCCTGCAGTTTGATTTTCCCTTGATAATCCCCAATCAAATACCCAACGATTCCTGAAATCAGGATGACAGCTCCTGAAAGAATACGATTGATGTTCATGATGCGGGTACGTATTCAGGGATTATCGGTTCCCAGTTACCACTACAAATCCTGTAGCACAAGAAAATGACGCTGATAATGAAGGCGATTCCGTTGAAAACCTTAAACCACTTCCACGGATTTTGAAGACCCAGGTGGCACATAATGGCGTTGTCTATGACCAGACATACGATGAAAAACACCCCGGCATCGCGTCTAAATTGAGTAAGCCCGACGATATAAAGAGTAGCCTCAACCACCAGTAATCCCAAAAGGAAGACGGTAAACCAGGCGACGGCGCCACGGACGCCGGAATTGGTCAATGCACAGTCCAACAATTTTTCCAACAGTCGAATAAAATCAGACACGAGATTTGTTCTCCTACGATCCGACACGATCGTTTCAAGCCGCCCGGTCCGCAATACCGAGCGGCTTAAATTTTAGGAGAAAGATCCGTCACAGCGGCTGTGCCAACTTGTACGCCTCCTCCCAGACGTCCGAGGAGATCGTCTCCGCGTCGGGCCCGCACTCATGCCGGGCAATGGCCCGGGCAATGGCAAGGTAGTACGTCGGATCGTCATCGAAGGGAATGCGCTCGTCGATCGCGCGACCAATCGATGAGGCGACGTGAAGCGCGTAGCTCCTCGTGTCGTTCTCATTCGACGGCGCCCAACGGCCGATGATCTGCTCGACCGTCTCGAGGCCGTGTAGCTTGTGGTACGTGCGGAGCGTGCGCAGGATGGCGCGGCACCCCCAGGCCATCGACTGGAAGGTGCAGAAGCGCTTGTCTTCGCTCGGCCAGACTTCGCCCGCCCACGTCGGGCCATTCTTGGCCTTTTCAATGTTTCCCGGATTCCGAGTCCTGATTCCGCGTGCAGTCACTTCTTCTCTCCTTTCGCGGGCGGCAACTTGGCATCCGCCTGCGCTTCAATTCGTTGCTCGAGCGTCGCCACGATGCGGCGTAGGACGGGCGGCACCACGGTTCCGAGGCCGCCGCGCTCGAGGTTTTCAATGATGGAGCCGAACTCGCCCGCGCAGTAGGCGCAGATGGTGATCGACTGAAAAATGCAAATACCGATGAGCGGCTGAAAGACCTCATCGAGCCCGTGGGCCAGAGCCACCACAAGGAACATCAAGGCTTTCTTCAAGATCCCGATGAAGTTCTTGTGCGAGCTCCAAGTACGTGTGTGCACAGCCGCCCACGTACCCGTTGCGAAGTCGACTGCGACGAATACGGTCAGCCAGATCAACAGCGGCCCGATATCGCCGAAGGCGAAGCTCAGTGCGCCACCCACCACACCACCGGATACCGCCATCACTCTCTCCGCCCCCTGTGGTAGGAGACTGCCAATCGTGTTCATCATGGCGCATCAAAAGAACCAGTAGCCGATCAGAAAACCGATCACGCCGGTGAGCGCGGCGACGACGATCCACACGTTGCGTACCTCGCGGCGGGGGTCCGTATCCATGCCGGCCTTCCACTCTTCGACTTCGCGTTTGAATTCCGCAATTTGCTTGTCCCACCTCTCTTCCTGTGTCATGGCAATCCTCCTGTTAAAAGATGCCTCTAGTATCCACAGGAAATCCGCGCTCATGCCCCGCAATCGTCCGTCGCGCGGACAAGACTTTGGCGCGCCTTACGGAACTGCTCTTCGATGTAGTGCTCGACGTCCGCTTTGTACCAGCGCTGCCGCCCGAGGATCAGCGCCGGGGCGGGGAACTTCCCGATGCGTATCCAACGGCGCAGGGTGTTTTGCGTAACGCCCAGCGCGGCGAGAACCTGCTTTCGGCAGACGAGTTCAACGGGTTTGCTCATGATTTCTCCTTTCCATGAGGAGGTCGAGAACCTCCCGCTTGGTTTGAATACGCTCCTGGACGACCTCGTCAACGGTATCCCGAGCGATGATGTTGTAGATAAAGACAGGGCGGGCATGGCCGGCTTGCCGTTGGCGAGTCGGGCCGATACGTTCGATGATCTGCTCGTGTTCTTCGAGATTCCACCCCGTGGAGAAGAAGACGAGGATGTTTCCCCCGTCCTGCAGGCTCAGGCCGTGGCCGCATGAGGCGGGGTGCGCCAGGAGGATCGGGATCTTTCCGGCGTTCCAGTCGCGGATCGTCTTCGGGTCCTTGTCCAATAGACGCGCCTGCGCAAAGGCTTCCAAAATGCGGGCGGCTTCGTGCTTGAACTGATAGGTCACAAGCACCGGCATGCCGCAGGCTTCCGCCACGATCTCGCCCAATGCCGAGAGCTTTGCGTCGTGGAACACCTCATACGGCTTCTCCGAAGACAACTCGTCCCCGTAGAGCGCGCCGCCCGCGAGCTGCAGAAGCTTGCCCGTCTTGACCGCGGCGTTCGCGGCTTCGATGACACCCTCGTCCACCGCGACGAAAAAGTCATCTTCCATGGAGTCGTAAGCCGTCCGCGCTTTCTTCGGGAGATCCACGAAGACGTTCGTCACGACGGGCTTCTCCAACGGGAACCAGTCCTCCGCGTTGAGCTTGAGCGCGAGAGACTTGGTTCGCGACAGCACCGCCTCCTCGGTGAAGGGCATGGGCTCCCATCGGATCGCGAAGGCGTTGTTGCCGACGCGGACAGGACGGAAGAACTTCTCCTGGTACTGCGACATGGATTTGCCGAGGCGCTCACCCTTGTCGAGAAACCAGAACTGCCCCCAAAGATCCAGGAGTCCGTTCGACGCGGGCGTTCCCGTGAGCTCCACGAACCGCTCGGAGCGGAAGGCTACCGATGCCAGTGCTTGCGCCCGCGTGCCACCCTGTCGGGTACGGAAACTCTTGAGCCGCGTCGACTCGTCGGCTACGACCATGCCGAAAGGCCAGGCGCCGTCCAATGCCTCGACCAACCAGGGAAGGGACTCGTAGTTCGTGCAATACACGTCGGCATCGGCTGCAAGCGCGGCGCGTCTGCGGGCCGGCGTTCCGGTCACGACGGCCACCCGTAGGTGGCGGAGGTGATCCCATTTGGCGATTTCGTCAGGCCACGTCGACTGCGCCACGCGCAGCGGTGCAAGGATGAGGGCAGGGCCCATGCCCGCCCGCTGCAGTTGCTCGATGGCCGTGAGCGTGGCAACGGTCTTCCCGAGACCCATGCCGGCCCACACCGCCGCACGGTCGTGCAGCTGGATGTGGTCGACGATGAGCTTTTGATAGGGACGAGGGGAGAATTTCATCAGAACCTCACGAGTTCGGATAAGAGCATCATCAATCCGAGGGCAACGAGGCAAAGCCCGATGCTTGCCATAACAATTCGTCCAAGACCTGATCGACCTCGGCTTCCGTCGAGACCACGGCGGTCAGACAGCCGGACCTTGCGAGACGCGAGAGTTCCCGTTCTTGCAGAGGTCGAGCTTTCTTCCCGGGCGCCTTCACCTCGATGAAGGCCATGGCGCCGTCCCCCCAGACCATTCGATCGGGTGCGTTGTTGCGCCCCTCGTACGACAGCTTTCGTTGCTCGAGCCCTAGGAGGACGCAACGATTTACGAGATACGCGACGATTTTTCCTTCGGGTGTCACTCACTTTTCCTCCTCGTCCTGTTCGGCGCCTTCCATCTCGATCATGGCGATCGTGTTGATGACGGTTTCGCGATTGGGCAGGCAAACTCCTTGTCCTCTCACGAAAAAGAGGTTTTGAACGTACCGATTCTTCATGCACATGGCGCCCATGGCGACGCGAACGTCAAGCCACGCCAGCGACTGTGAATCCATCACGTCGAGTAGACAGATGACGCGGTCACCCAACCACAGTGCCGGCGTATTGAGGAGCTCCTTGAGCCACCACACGGCCTTCTTCAGGTCCGTCTCCTCCGTCCCCTTGTAGGGCGCGCGGAGGATGTACTCGACGGCCGAAGCGAGAGGATGCGGCAGGTACTTCGTGAGATCCTTGGGTTCGCAGGTGAAGCGGTTCCTTTCGTAGTGTTCGGGGTGGTTAATCAGGTCGGCCATGGGTTTCCTCCTTGGTGGAAAAGGTTTTGACAAGTTTGTCCAGTGTCCGCAGAAAGTCGGTCGTGACGTCGAACTGTTCGACGACGCGGCCCATGTCGTCGCGGACGCGAATGACCGGGCGGTCGGACTCGACCACGCCGAGCACGTAGCTTTTACGGTCACCGTGAATGACGAAGTGCTTCTTGGGCGTCATGATTTTTCCTCACGGAATCAGCAATAAGAACCACAATTGGCTCTGTGACAGGGTATTTTTTGAAATCTTCCAACGGCGACACCCAGTAAATGCGGCCATCTTCTTCCTCGAGATATCCGGTCCGTACGTAGCCGTCCTGGAAGACGGCACCCCGCACGCCGAACAAACTCCGAATCGAGTCAATGTCTCCGTCGGAAGGGTCGACGTACCACAGCGCCTTGGGATTGACGCGGCAAATCCCCTTGTTGTCCATCGCGTAGCGGTGGGCTTTCACCAGGAGAGAGCGTTCGCACGCGGATTGCGCGTCGAAAAACGTGTCGATGCACGTCTGCGCCGGCGCCGTCAGCAGCGTCAAATGCTTTTGCGCCTCGTCCGTTTTCGTGGCGATCGCCAGGAGCGCGCCTTTTGCTAGAAGCGCCAGGAGCTGAAGCTCGTACCGCTGTGTAAACGCCACCGCCAGAACGTAGGCGTTGTCGAGCAACGAGAACACGTTCAGAAAATCGTCCGTGTTTTTGGAGCCGAGCTGAATTCGGGAGAGCGAATCCTCCGCCACGGTTCGAAGCATCTCGAGCTCTTGATCCGTTACCGGCGGCGTCGTCACGTCGAGCAGGAGGGGAGGGGTTCGAACCGGTTTTCTCCGATAAGCTTTCCGTTTTGCCACGATGGCCTCACTTCACGGGAACAAAGGGCATGGCAGACCCGGCCGTCAGGTACGAAGGCAGTCTGCCGTCCCACTTTTCAATGGCGTTGAGTTGGATGATGTCGGGGTTGTCTCGCAGGGCACGAGCCTTGATCGCAATCGCTTCGGCCTCGGCGCGTGCGCGCATCAGCTGGGCGTCGGCTTCCCCTTGAGCGGCCACTCGAAGTTTCTCCGCTTCGGCTTTGCTCTGCGCCACCTCGTTTTCGCGCAGAAGCGCACGCTGCGTGGCTTCGATCTTCGCGGTGATCGATGCCCGAACCTGCTCCGGATAGCGAAGATCGTCCGTCCAAGAGAGCTTCACCACGCGGATGCCGATGGGGTCGAGCTGCGCCCGGAGGTCCTTCAGCACGGCGCCGAGCAAAGCGGTTTTCCCTCCCTGAGTGAGCTCGTTGATGTCCATCTGCGAAGCGTGTTTGATGAGCGCATCGGAGATGTATTGCCTCAGATTGATCTCGGTGATCTCTTCCAGGCCTTTGCGGTAGGTCTGAAAGATCTTGGACGCCTTCGCCGGGTCAATGTTGTATTCGACCCCGACCGAGGCGCGGACATCCATGGCGTCGGACGTCTGGAACGTGAACGGAATGTCGTAGTTGCAGAGCTGATTGAAGGTGGGGAATTTGTACAACTGTTCGTTGATGCTGAGGAAATAGCGGCCAACACCGACCACGTCGTTCTCAACGCCCTTGTCGGCGTAGAGATTTACGCGCACGCCGACGTAGCCGGCGGGGACGGTACGCATGTTGGCGACGGCATAGCTGAGCGCCAGGACGGACAGCGTGACAACGGCGCCGCCGATGATGGTTTTGCGAACTTTATTCATTTGAGAGCTCCTCAAAAATAAAAATGGCGATCGGGATAGAGGTAAAGGCCAGGGCAAGCACGATGAGCGCGGCGTTGCCGCTGGATAAAAACTCGGGAAGACCAATCAGGATCCATCCGAGATACACAAGGGAGAAGAGGGCGTAAAGAATTGACATGTCAGTCCTTTTTGTATCGGTAGTCTTCGTAGCCGGCCGCCGCGAGCGGGAGTCCTCGGGCCCATGCCGGGACTTCGGTCATGAGCGCCGCCATCCGGTCGTAAGAGAACTCGGAGGTGTCGGGGGCTTCGGCGATGATTTCGTCGTGCACGGTCAGGATCGTCTTGTATCCCGCGGCATCGAGCCGCAACATGGCTTCGCAAAGCAGGTCGCACGAGATCGCCTGCACGATGTTTTCCACGCACTTCGGGCCGTACGAGCGGATGCGCGTCCACTTTCGAGAGAACTGCTCCACGCCCATGTAACTGAAGCCTTCGCCTGACGGCCCGTTGTTCTCCTCCATGCGGGGTGACGGGTAGGCGAGGTGGCGCCCGCTCGGCAGACGGATGGTGAGAAAGTTCTTCATCATCGAAAACGTCAGGCCGTGGATGCGGTAGGTTTCTCCGTGCCGGACGGCCCGCTTCACGCCGCGGGCCACGTCGTCCCAGAGCGAGACGATGTCGTTGTTGGCTTTTCGCCAGGCGCGCTTGACCGAGTCGCAGGCGCAGAACACGTCGCGAGACATCTTTTGCCGTTGCTGTGCGGTCGAGCCCTTCGCGTAGAACGTCTCCGCGTACGACCACAAAGTCGGGTCAACGGCGTGTCGAACCGCGTTCGCCATGTCTTCCAGATTGATGCCGTACCCTTTGGCAAAGGTGAGAAAGGCCGAGGCTCCGCCGCCGTACCCAAGAGCGAGCTCCATCACCTTTCCGATCTGACGCTGCTGCTTGGTGACGTCTTCCGGCTTCACTCCGAAACCGCGGCTGTAGGCGAGCTTGTAGAGGTCGTGCCCGTGCCCTTCGTCATAGGCGCGGAAAGCTCCGAGCTTCCATTCCTCGCCCGCGAGCCACGCAAGCACGCGGCCTTCGATGTTGGAGAAGTCCGCCACGACAAGCTTCTGCCCCGGAGTCGCCACGATGAGACCTCGAAGAAGATTCGGCAGAACAGCGCTCGGGTCTTCGAACCACAGGCCGAACGTTCCGTCCTTGACCGTTTCAATGGCCCAATTGATCTCCTCCTCGGGCATGGTCGGACGAGCAAGGTTCTGCGGCTGAAAGCGCCGCCCCGAGAAGCGTCCCGTGCGCGCCGCACCGCGGAATTGGAGACATCCGCGCAATCGGTTGTCGGACGAAACGGCGTCAAGCACCGCCCGGAACTTCTGGATGGAAGTCTTCGTCGACATCAGACGAATCTTGAGGAGTTCTCGAACCGGTTCAGGGACGGACTCGTCCCGCACCCGCTGCTCGAGCTCGCTCTTCGTCATGGACGTGATTTCCCATCCGTAGCTATCCCGCAGATAGGCGATCAGCGCGTCGCGCTGCGTGGCCGATTGCACGGCGCCGGCGGTCTTCTCGACAACCGCCTTGGCGAGCTGACGCTTTTGCCGGTCATAGAGCTCAATCGCGCCTCGCGCCAGATCCACGTCCATGAGCATGCCGTGGCGGTTGATCTCGGCGTCCAATACTTGCAGCGCCTTCTCGTTGCGGGAGAGATTGAACTTCGGCATTCTGCGAAAGAGCTCCCGCTCCGCCTCGACGTCAAGACGGCAGTAGTTGACGAACCGCGCCCAATCGTCGGGATGCGTCTCGCGCGTTCTGCGGGAGAGCTTGCGCCCGACCGGCTGCGGCTTGCAGAATTCCTGCACGAGTCGCGCGCCGTCCTTGTCCTTGGCCTTGTCTTTCGAGAGACGCATAATGTCGCACAGGTCCCCGAGCGCGCCGGGGAGACCGTGCTGATACGCCATGACCATGGTGTCGACGATCTTGGCGGGCGGAATGCGAATGCCCAGAACGTGGTCGATCACGATCGTGTCGAAGTTCATTCCGTTATGCCAAACGGACTTGGCGTCTCCGTTCACCACCTCGTCGAGCGCCTCTCGGAGTTCGGCCGGCATCGTCGGATTCCGCGTGCAGTCCCAGACCTTGGCGGGGGCGTCGTCGATGGCGTAGCCGAAAAGCAGGATCTCGCAGTCCTCGGCGTAGCGGTGCTGGCCGAATCGTATCGGCGTGGCGCTGTACGTTTCCAGGTCGGCAAACAGGTATTTCATTCTGACCACCTGCAGTTGAGGGGGTGATAGGGGAGTTGCTCGTCAATGCGTACAAGGCGCTTGTCCCGGGCAAAACCGTGAAAGAGTCCCCAGGCGCAAAATGCTTCGGGCTCGCCGCGCCAGGCGGGGCAGCACTCCTCCGGATTCAATTCGCTCCACAGCTTTTGAAGGCGCTTGATCGACAGCCGAACGCTGCCGTTGTGAATGGCCTTGTGCGAAACATCGAAAAGAGACGAGCGCTTTTTAGGTTTCGCTTTCTTGGGCGTTTCCTTGTCCTTCTTCGAAGAAAATTCCATGCGCCACTTCGCTCCGGGCGCCTGTCTGCGGCATCCGCACGACGGGTGCGGGTTGCGCCGGATCGTGTTAAAGAGCGATTCGTACTCACGGCCGCACACGCATTTGGCAAGGCAGATCCACCGCGACTGGGTTCGGCCGCTCGCGGACTCGTACGGTTCGTTCCGCAGGAACGTGACAATTTGGATGTCATTGATGGTGGTCCCGGCGTAGCGGGCCTCCATCTCCTCGCGGCTCAACGGCTGTTTTTTCATTGACTACTCCTCGAATCTCCGAGGATGATTGAACGGCAGGGGCGTCAAACCTGCTTTGTCCAATCATCCAAGGAGAAAACATGCTCAGTTTTTCTGTCCCGTCTGATGACCACGCTCTCTACGAAATTGAGACCAGGTCAGGGGTGAAATGGTTTTTGCGAATGCCAGGGGTGCGTATCGTCGACGGACGACCGTTAGGCTTTGCCGCCTATTTCGTTCAATTTCCTCAAGCAGAAAAGCGAGAGGAGGTGCAGGTTCTCGTCTCGTCCGCTTCCATAACCAAGATCCGACGAGCCGAAGAGTTTCCCGTGATACCCGGCCCCATGCCCGAAACCGACCCAGCCAAAAAACTGCGATTGAACGCCCTGGCATGAACCCGGCCATGCCGCACGTGCAAGGTGCCTCTCCGTAGGCGGCGGGGCAATCGAAGTAGTGTGGCGTGGCGATCGTTTCATAGGAAAGCGTCTGCCGAAGGTACGAATACCAGCGGCGGCCCTGCTCGCCACGCCTGTCGTAGAGACGGACGATTCCAAAGCGGTTCTGCCGCATCTTTCGACGGATCAAGCGTTTGTAAAACTTGAGCTTCCAGTTCATGGTCAACTCTTCATCAGAAAGAAAAATCGGTGGGCCCATAGGGGAGGTGGGGTTCGGTTTGCAAGGCAGATTCCCCGCCTTTGGGATTCCGAGAAAGGTTGGCGCATGACGTACGCGAAACTCGGAACCCGCCTTTATCTGCGTGCGGCGGTTTACCCCCGCGGCCCTGGCTCGGAGCCCCTCTCACGAAAGGAGCTCCTGGTCAGGGTCGCTTAGATGATGTCGAAGTCGTCTTCCTTCTCATCACCGGAGAGGTCTTCAAAGTCCTCGTCCTTGGCCTGCGACGCGCCGCCGAACGGATCGCCGTCCTTCACGAACTGAATGCCGAGAAGGGTGGCGGAAATCCCATAGGGGACACGGGTTCCGTCGGCCGTCTTCATGCCGCCGTAGCACCAGAGATCGAAGACCACATTCGCGAAGCAGCCCGAATAGATCTTTCCGTCAGCCTGCGTAAGCGCTTCTCGGTTGCGCCCGACGACGCGCGGGGCGCCGTCGCTCTCACGACGCTTGAGCGAGAAGAAGTAGTAGTCGCCTTCGTCCGACTTACGAAGGAACTTCGTCGTGACGTTTTCAAGAGCGCGGGAAAGATTGCGCTTGGCGTCTTGGCCCCAGTAATACTCGGCGGCTTTTGCCATCTTGGCCTTGAGGTTTTCGACGATCTTCATGTGTTCGGGGTTGTCCGTGAAAAGACGGATCTGCACGCTGTAAGCCTTCTTGCCGCCGGGGGCGTCGTCGGGTTCAAAAACACGGGGAAAGGCGATGCGGACGCTCTTCGCCACGCAATGGAGTTCCGCGTACTGTTCTCGGGAAAGTTTGGCCATAATTACCTCACTCAGTGATGACTTCAAAATCTTTTTCAACTTGTGCGACAAGGGAAGGGCGCGGGTCGCTGTCCGCTACGACGATGGGCTTGCCTTCTGCGCGCGTGATGAGCGCTTCGAGCTGCGCCCAGTGTTTGGGCCCGATCTCGCCGGATTTGTGATACTTCTCGGCGGTCGTCGGGCTGATAACCTTGCGGTCGTAGGCTTGGGCAACGGTCAGCGCTTTCCGCACGATCTCTTCGGCCGCCTTGGGGTCGGACCACTTCCGGGGGCCGGCGCGGCCGGCGACGAGCTTGTAGCCTTCGATCGTCTCGCCCGCCTGCATGCGCGAGTAAACGGACGCTTCTACTGCGTCACACCACATGCGGATGACCGGCAGATACCGCCATGCCTTGGCAAGGCGCTGCGGATCAGAGGGGACGGTTAGCTCAGCGGGGCCAGCGGGCTCCGTTTTATCGAGCACCTCGAAGTCGGCGTCGACGGTCGCAGCCACCTGCGACGCGAGAACGGGGCACTTCGCCTTGGCTTTGCAGAATCGACAGATGTCCTCGTTCGGCGTGGCGAAATCGCCCTTGGCACCGTCCTTGCAGAGGAAGGGGTGGCCGACGCGGATGTCTTCGGGGTGCTCATAGAGATAAAGCGCCCGCTTGGCGGAATGTTCGATGTTCACGAGCTGCGCTTCCAACGTCTCCCTCGAGTACTTGGCCGTGGAGTAGTTCTCCATGCGGGGCTGTACGATGTGCAACTCGACGCTGTCGACGCCGTACCACAGGCCGTTCGGGTCGTGCTCGGCGAGCGCGGCGAGGGCGTAGTTGTTGAGCTGAGGGTTGGCCTGCGCGGAAACCCGCACGCCTTTCCCGTATTTCAGGTCGAAGACGTGCAGCGTCTTTCCCTCAATGAGAAGACAGTCGGCCGTCCCGAAGGCGTCCTTCTCCGTGGTGACGGGCTCCAACGGGAGACGGCATTCGATCTTGAAGAAGTCAAGCGTTTCCGGCTTGAAGGCTCGTATTTGCGAGACGTATTGCGCTACGGCTTCGCGCAT
>ENA-OPDH01000489-OPDH01000489.1-human-gut-metagenome-genome-assembly--contig:-NODE-489-length-31322-cov-5.460805_pt1 | contig 31322 bp, 18 predicted proteins | sample MGYA00241260_ERZ501500 | MGnify/ENA primary metagenome ERZ501500 (study PRJEB25962, sample SAMEA2042519) | human gut metagenome | biome: human gut; feature: human-associated habitat; material: faeces...
AGCAGGCCGATGAGGGCTATGCAAAATTTATTTCAGAGAAATTTAAACAGGCTCTTAATCACGACTCTTGGCATGTTAAAACATATTATCAAACATTTACATACGGTATTGATATGATTTTAAAACAAATACATAACATCAGCTTGGTCCTATTATTAATTTGCTCATCTTGCATAGACACTAAAGTCGATTCTATATTTATCAATTTAGAGCATGCAGAGAGTAGCATAAACTATTCTTCTATATTTGAACGGGTTGAATATATTAATTTAGATGCAGGAGAAGAATGTTTATTATCAGGAATCAAAAAAATCTATTTTGATTCAGATACACTTATTTTTCAAGATTCTAAAAATGAGGGAGTTTTCGTTTTTAATTTAAAAGATCATAAACTGGTGAGTCACATCAATAGGATTGGTCAAGGGCCAGAAGAATATCATAAAGACAATGCAATAGCTGTTGATTCTACTTCGAATTTAATACATATCTATGATATGATGAATTTCAAAGTCAATGTTTATACCTATAAAGGAGAATATGCATATTCATATAAAATAGAATATTTTATGAGAGATTTTGCATGGATGGACAATCTGTTATTAATCATACAACCTTGTATAAATAAGGTGTATAAGAGAAACGGTGTTTGGCTTTACAAGCCGATCGAAAAACAAGAATCTTTGCTGTTAGAGCATGATGGAGATGATCAGTCTTTTGAATTTATGTCTACCTATATCGAACAATCAGAAAATAAAATTTACTATTACGATCGAAACGACGATTGCATCTATCTTATAAACAATAAATCCATTTCCAGACTTTACAAAATAGATTTGAAGCAGAAAGTGCCATTAGACATACGAACTGCATCAAATCAAAATCCCAAAGATTTAAATATGAAATCAATGATGTTTGATTTTGTTCCCTCTCCTCATTCTGTATTGTTATGCTATTTTATGTTTGGAGAAAAAGAGAATCCATATAGGTATGTTCTAATTAATTCGAAAACAAAAGAAACCATCATATTTAAAAAATTTATAAATGATATGGATGATATTCTTTTCGCTGACAATAAGACATTCTGTATTAATGATCAATCATGGTGTAGGCTCTCTCAACAATCCGAAGACAGTGAAACAGTACAGTTGCAAATTATGTATTTAAAGGATCAATTTGTTCATCATTAATAAAATGAGCAATAATCATGAAACATTATGGAACAATCAAGAGAATTCTATCGAACAGAATAGACATATTAACTCGCTGATGGTGAGATTTATCCGGTAAAATAAAGCAATTAACAGGAAAAAGAAAGGAGTTCCTGCCTACAGCCTCACAAACGTTAGCAGAAACTCCCGGACTTTCCCTCATTCAATAACAAATAAAGAAGGAGGTAACGGCAAAAGTAGTAAATTTGAAACAAACGACAAAAGGGTTAGAAATCACCCGTCTCGGGAAATGATACCGGGTGAAAGGTTCAAAAACAAACATAAGTCTATAAATTCCTAAAACAAAACGAAAATGGGAAAGAAATTTTTTGGCGTAATCGCTTTTGTTGCGATCGCCACCGCCGCCGGCTGGAACTACCAGCAAAATAAACAAAGTGTTGAATTGTCGGACTTGGCATTGGAGAATGTCGAGGCATTGGCAAGAAATGAAAGTGGAAAGAACAATAAGGCATTGGCTCAAAAGGCGAATGGAGAATACTGTTGTACTCCTTTAAACGGTAATAATTGTACTCAATCACCAGCTTGTTAGAATGTTAATATTAGAGATATGTCAGAATTTAATTCGCAAATAATGTCTTATAAGATAAATTTGGGCATATCTTTTTGAATACTTCTAATCATCAAATTATTTCAAATGAGAAAGTCTATTTTTTTTCATGATCAACAGAGAGTCTGGCTCCTTGTTTGTTGGGTCTTTATCACATTCGGTTGCCTTCCTGAGGAACAGAGGCTTACATCCGTTCCTGCCATAGAAGTAGACATAGCTTCAGATACAGAGTTGAAATTGTCAGAATACTTTGAGAATTTTCGAATGCTCAAGCTTCCGACGGATACTCTTATGGGGAAAATAGAGAACATTAAGTGTGAAAATAATAAAATTTATATCTCTGATGGACTAACTCTTTTTGCTTTCTCCGAAGAAGGAGAATTAGCCCTTTGCTTAGAGAAAAGAGGTGAAGCTCCAGATGAATATTCTGGGATTTCAGATTTTGTGATAGACGGTGAAAATATTATAATATTGGACAGGAATCAACAAAAAACAATAACGTATGATCATTCAGGAAATAGTATTTCAACATTTCATCTCAAGTACTATGCACAAGCTATTTCGCCGATAGTGAATAATACATTTTTTTTATATAACGGATTTGATACAAGTCACAAATTGCATCGGATTAAAAATTGGAAAGAAGATTCCGCATTTTTAGAAGTAGATAAAAACCAAACAGGATACTTGTTCATATTCGCTCATCACAATTTTTATCAAGATCATGATTCTATTTATTTTTTTCAACCGATCAATGATACTATTTACAAGTCTGTTGAAGGCGGAAATATGAATCCGTTCCTCCATATCGACTTTAAAGGGAAAAATATACCTACATCTTTTTTCAGTGATAAGAAATATGAAAACGTTAAAGATTTTTTCGACAATTTGAATAAAAGATCTTATGCCTATGGTATTTATAGTTTTATAAGGGATAAGCGATTCACGATGTTCGGTAGTTTCTATCAGAAAAATAAAAAATTGACATTATTCGACCATAAAAATAAATCATCGAATACTTTCGGTACAATTAAAGATGATGTTTATTTCAAGGGTTTGACGATCCCTATATCTCAATTTATTTATCATGCAAATAAGGATGGTTCTATCGTTGTTCCATTGGAAGCCTATTCTGTAGTTGAATGGCGAAATACATACACACCGTCTGAGCCATTCGGAAGTATAATCAATACAACAAAGGAAGATGATAATCCATTGCTTTTGATCTTCGATTTCAAACAGTAGAACCAATCACCATAAGTTTATAAATCCCTAAAATAAAACAAAAATGGGAAAGAAATTTTTTGGCGTAATCGCTTTTGCAGCGATCGCCGCAGTAGCAGGCTGGAACTACCAGCAAAACAAAAATGAGGTTCAACTCTCTGACTTGGCATTGGAAAATGTCGAGGCTTTAGCTTGGGATGAGAATAAATCAAACTATCATTTGTTTCCATGTCCATCAAGTTCCGGAAATGAATGCCGTTTTAAAGACAGTGAACGTCCTGAATGTTATGGTCCAACGTATTGTAGATAACCATGTACAAATTACTATTTCATTATTTATGCATAATTTGCATTAGTATATCTTGCTCTCAGAGAAGAGAAAATATAAAGACCGTTGATAATGACTTAGTTGAAATACAGAAGGAGGAACTTTTTTTCCCTCCTTCTGACGTATTACAACTAAAGTCCTATTATTTGTCTTCTTCGGTACAAGTAGGTGCTAAACATATATTGATTGGATATAACCATAAGGAACATGCTTTGGATTGTATCGATCTTCTGGAGAAAAAAATCATTCAAATTCCGTTACAAACAAGTGGTCCTAACGCCATAACTCGTTTAACTGGAATTTTTGCATATCAAAAAGACTCCATTTGGGTTGCTGATGAATCGGAATCCGTATTCCTGATTGATCCGAAAGGGAATGTGTTGAAACGTATTCAAATCCGTAATTCTTTGCAAGAAGACGAGGAATTGATCATAAATACGAATCATGCTATGTCTACAATTCGTTTGTATTACAATGCCCTGCACCAGTCGCTGCTATGCACGGTAAAAGATAGGTCTGTTTCGCCACCCCGATTCAAAGTAAAAGAAATTTTCCTCGAAGAAAACCAAAAGGTAAAAACTTTCAATTTATCTCCATCTATTGCGGAACCAGACATAAGCAAAGGGTATGCGAACATGAGTGAACCGAATGTCAACTTTCGGGATGATTACATTTTATATAATTATCCGATAGAATCACATCTCTACAAGATCGATTTGAACACAGGATCTGGAAAAATGTACAAAGCTGATAGCGATTACACTTCCAATAAAGCTCAAAAGTGTAAATCCAAAACAGATTATACAGAATGGCAAAGACACGGATTTGAAAATCCTCATTTTTTTGATATCATGTATCTTCCGACATGTGATATGTATGCCCGTTTGCATGTGGATGCCATTGATTTCGGTAAAAACGAAAACCTGGAATTATTATCCAGAGAACGGGATTTTTATTTATGTCTGTTTGATAATGAGCTTAATAAAATAAAAGAAATCAAACTGCCCATAAACACATTCAATCCTTATACAGGCTGGTGTCAGCTTCATGATGGAATCCTTTTTTTTGTAGATAAAATTACAGATCAAGAGATTTCCGAAGATTTAGAAGTGCATATCTTTCATCCTGTCATGATAAAGAATGATTGAAATATAGTTTCTCCCCTAAAACAATGAATATGAGATTGCAATATAAAACAACTACAAAATATCTGTTTTTTTCGTTGCCTTTCTACTTGATGCTTTTTGCTTGCGGCTTACAAATAACCGATGTGGAATACGCTCTGCGGGAAGCCGGAGAAAACAGAGGGGAGCTTGAAGCGGTTTTGTCGCACTACGCAAAACTGGATGATCGGCAGAAACTGGAAGCAGCCCAATACCTGATTCGATACATGCCTTACCATACTTCTTATGATAAAGGCATTGAGGACTATTATCACGCCATTGATTCTGTCGTTGCTTTATCAGAAGACAAACTTGAACAAGAAAAACATATCGAATCGCTTCGTCTTAGATTTGAAAGTAAATATAAACAGAAACGGGATATAGAGGTTATCACTTCGGAGTTTCTTATTCAGTCAATCGATGAAGCTTTCAAACAATGGAGAGAATGCGAATGGGCCGAACATCTGGATTTCGAACAATTTTGTGAATATCTATTACCTTATAAATGTTTTGAAGGGCAGCCGCTTACCGAATGGAGGAATGCCTATTACGATATTTGTAAAGGAGATATTGATCTGGCATATTTGTGTGACGAGTATAAACGAAATCCAATTTTTGCAGCAACAGAAGTGAATAACCAAATGAAAAACACACCTCAAAGTTTTGGATTATTAAAGACACTTCCGATTTATGATCCTGATATCATACTGAAACTTCCTTTTTCTAATTGTGCCACGTATTGTTTAGGGGCTGTCTTAATCATGCGTAGTAAAGGAATTCCTGTCGCTTATGATTTTACGCCCAATTGGTCTACAGGTAATAATGGACATTCTTGGAATACAGTTTATACAACGCGTTTTGGAAACTTGGAGTTTGCGCCCCATACGACAGATCCGGGCACAGTTCATTATCCATATTTGAAAGTCCCTAAGATTTTCCGCAATGTGTACAAACCCAATGAAGAGTATCTGAAAATCGCAACTGAGAAATATATCCCACCCAAACTCAGGAATATGTTTATACAAGATGTTACCGCTGAATATATGCCTACGATTGACATACGTATTTCGTTGCAGGAATCATTGAAGAGTGGACAATCTCCATTTATAGCCATCTATGATGGAAATAATTGGACTCCTGTCTATTGGGGGAAAATAGCTGGTAGTCATGTGGTTTTCGAAAGAATGGGACTGAATACCTGTTATATCGCCTTGGCGTATGACTCTAATGGCAATGCTATTCCGATCAGCAAACCGTTTTTGGCTTCTGCTTCGAAGCATATCCAATTTATAGAACCAGACACTTCAGCTTTTCGTACGATCAGATTGAATCGAAAATATCCTTTGGGAGACAATGTATTTTCTATTAGAAAAAAAATAACAGGAGGTATTATCGAAACTTCTGAAAACAGGGAATTTGATCATACAAAGAAAATAGCGGAATTACCTCAAGGGAATTTAACAAATGGCACAGTGTTTCTTGATAAAAATGCCGAATATCGATATTGGCGTTTTACATCTTCTGATACAAGTCAGTGTGACATGGCTGAAATTTATTTCTATGATGAACATGATTCGATCATTCAAGGCAACATTATCAAATGTACAAATTCGATTTTTGATAAAAGCAACAACGCAGCTAATATAGCAGATGGTGATCAATTGACAAATTTCAGTGCCAAAGGAGAAGATTGGGTCGGTTTTGATTTTTGCCGGCCAGTAAATATATCCAAAATTTCGTATATTCGTCGTTGTGATGGAAATTCTATTCAGCCAGGATTGGAGTATTCTTTATATTATTGGGATAATAATAATTGGCAACTTATCAATACCAAAATAGCGAATGATGTTTTTATCGAATTTGAAAATGTGCCTCAAAAAGCCCTTTTGGCCATTAAATGCTCGCAGGGAAAGCAACAAAGAATATTCGTTTGTGATGAAGATAATAAAATTGACTGGTATTGATTGTAGCAACCTGAATATAAAATGATATATTTTTTAATCTAAAAGATAGATTGTGAAACGATGGATTAACATATTATTGAATCTATTTCTCGCTTTGGTGGTTCTGATCGCCTTTTGGCTCTTCTCTCAAGTCTTCCTCCTCGCCTCCTTCCGCATCCCCAGCGACTCGATGGAGCCGGAACTGGTCGAAGGGGATTTCGTGGCGGTCTGGAAACCGACGCTCGGCGCACGGCTGTTCGACCTCAACGCGACGCTGCGGCTGGAACAGACCGAGATACACCGCACACCGGGATTTCGGAAAACAAAGCGGGGCGACGTGCTGGTCTTCAACTTCCCGCATCCCAACGGCTGGGACAAGATCGAGATGCATATCCTGAAATACTACATCAAACGGTGTATCGGATTGCCGGGCGACACGCTTTCCATCCGGAACGGAAGGTTCCGGATAAACGGCACGAACGAACCGCTCGGGAACATGGATTCGCAGGAACGCATCGGGCGGACGTTGCCGGGAGAGTTTCCGGACGGTGTCTATAAGGCATTCCCGTTCGACTCCGTCATCAGTTGGAACATCCGGAATTTCGGACCGCTCTATGTCCCGAAAGCCGGTGACAAGGTCGAAATGAACCGGGAAAATTATCTGTTATACCGCAAGCTGATCGCATGGGAACAAAAAGCGGAAATCAACTATAATGATTCAACCGTTTTCCTGAACGGCGAACCGATACGGGAATACCGCTTCTTGAAAAACTATTATTTCATGGCGGGTGACAAAGGCCTGAACTCGCAGGACTCGCGCTATTGGGGCTTGTTGCCGGAAGAATATATCGTCGGCAAGGCGGCATTTGTCTGGAAATCGGTCGATCCGTACACCGGGCAGTTCCGCTGGGATCGGTTCATGAAGAAAATCGAATAAAAAACGGATAAGCATGGAAATAAAATACACCGGCATGGAACTCAAATTGCATAGGCATGGAATCCGGACTGCACTGGCATCCGTTTTCGGGGCGATGCTGATCGCCACGCCGTTCGTCGGCGACAGCGCATTGGCGAACGGCATTGTGACGGGGAAAGTCTTCTGGTTCCACCTGTCGATGGCGCTGATGGCGATCGGGACGGTTGTGACGGCATGGCCTGGCGGGAGGAAAAGCATCCCGTTTGCATTGCCGGACGGATTGTTGCTCCTCTTTGCCGGGATCACGCTCGCGACATACGACTGGCAGCTCGATCCCGAACCCGAAAAACTGCTTTTCGGCGGGCAGTTGGTCGTGTTGTGGTTTCTGTTGCGCTATTTTCTTACAGAGGCTCCTTGCCTGAAGTTCTTTTTCTTATTTGTGCTGATGCTCACCGGACTGGTCGAAGCCGTCTGGGGAATGCAGCAATTGCATGGCTATGCCTATTCCAACCATTCGCTTTTCCGGCTGACGGGTTCTTTCTTTAATCCGGGGCCTTACTGCGGGTACTTAGCGGTCGTGCTGCCGGTTTGCCTGTGGACGGCGTTGCGGTTTCAAAAGGGGATGCATTATTTCGGTTGGGTATGCGCCGGAGCTATCCTGATTGTCCTGCCTGCCGGAATGAGTCGGTCGGCGTGGATGGCGGCGGTCGTGGCTTGCGGATGGGTGTACTGGACGGAACGGATCGGATGGGAGAAGACGAAAGCTGTATGTCGAAGGTATAAGAATGCTACAATTCCTTTTATTGCAATTGTGGCGATATTGGTGGGATGTACCATTGCCGGGGTTTACGGGATGAAACAAGATTCGGCGGACGGGCGATTGCTGATGTGGAAAGTGACGGTGAAAGCGATTGCCGGACAGCCGCTTGCAGGAACGGGGTTAGGCGGATTCCCGGCGGCATACGCGGAGGCGCAAGGCGGGTATTTCGCAACAGGGAACGCAACAGACCGGGAGAAACGGGTGGCGGGATGTCCCGAATATGCGTTCAACGAATACCTGCAGATCGGGCTGGAACAGGGGGTCGGAGGGTTGATCGTGTTCGTGGCATGGCTGGGGAGCATGGCGTACTATGGAATCCGGAACAGGCAGCAGGGAGCGGCCGGTGGCGTGTTGGCGTTAGCGGTGTTCGCGGTGTCGTCCTATCCGTTGCAGTTGCCGTCGTTTTGGGTGGCGTTGGTGTTTTTGGGGGCGATATGCGTGACGGAAGATGGGACGCGGACAAGATCATCTGCCCTATCCGTATCACCGGTGTGCCATATTACGATGATAAGTCTGTTGTCGCTTGCCTCCGTCTGTCTGTTCATCTTGCAGAAAGGGCAATATGAGGCATATAAACGATGGGGACGGATGCAGATGATCTACAACAACAAGGCGTATGAATCGGTTGCGGAAGATTATCACGAGCTGCATGACAAGTTGAAGCATAAACCGGAATTTTTGTTTGAAGAGGCGCAATGCCTCAGCAAGACGGGACAACACGCCGAAGCGATACGGGTGCTGGAACGGGCGAAGCGGCTGAGCGGAGACCCGATGATCCGGTACATGATCGCCAAAAACCGGCAGACGCTCGGAGATTACCGGGAGGCGGAAGAAGAATTGCTTCAGGCTATCGGGATACTGCCGGAGAGATTGTATCCATATTATTTGTTAGCCAAGCTATATGCAGAGCCGGAGTTCTACCAGGTGGATAAATTGCGGGCTGCCGCCAGTGTCGTGCTGTCCAAAGAACCGAAGGTGGAAAGTACGGCAATCCGGGAAATGAGGGAAGAAGTAAAAAAGATAATAGAAAAAAAGTAATTACGAAAGGCTCGTAACTAAAATATGTTTGTATATTTGCGAAACAACTTTGATAAAAACAATAAAATATGAAATACTACAAATTGTTTGCTATACTGATTCTGGCCGGGATGATGGCTTGCTCCGGTGAAAAGAAAGAGAAAGGTTCCGAAGAAAGCGTAGAAACCGTTCTACCGGATGAGACAAACGAGGTGACGGTGATGAAGTTGAATACTACTGATTTCAACCACGAACTGATCAGTAACGGCAAACTGTCAGCCCGAAACTTTGTCGACCTAAAATTCGAATCGGCAGAACCGATCGCCAAGATATATGTGAAGAACGGCGATCGCGTGACGAAAGGGCAAAAACTCGCAGAACTCTCAACCTTCCGCCTTGCCAACAAGACAGCGCAAGCCAAAGATGCACTCGAACGCGCCAAACTGGAACTGCAAGACGTACTGATCGGACAGGGCTACAAACTGGAAGATTCTACAAAAGTACCGCCCGCAACCATGCAGTTAGTCAAGGTAAAAAGCGGGTATGACCAGGCACTGATCTCTTGGCAGCTTGCCGAATACGAACAACGAAACGCAGTCCTGACCGCCCCTTTCGACGGTGTCGTCGCTAACCTGTTCGCCAAACAGTTCAATACGGCTTCTACCTCCGATGTTTTCTGTTCCATTATCGATACCCGCACATTGGAAGCCGCTTTCACAGTTTTGGAAAGCGAACTGCCGCTTATCAAAACAGGCGATCGTGTAGAGGTAGCTCCTTTTGCCTTGTCCGATGTCACGGCTGACGGCCGTATATCCGAAATAAACCCGCTGGTAGACAAAGACGGGATGGTACAGGTGAAAGCTGCCGTAAACGATAAAGGTAAGTTGTTCGAAGGGATGAATGTACGAGTAAGTATCCATCGTTCGCTGGGTAAACAGTTGGTCGTTCCCAAAAGCGCTGTCGTACTCCGTTCCGGCAAACAGGTTGTATTCACATTAACGGAAGACAAAGCATACTGGAACTATGTACATACAGGTTTGGAAAATGCCGACAGCTATACGATCATTGACGGACTGAAAGAAGGGGATATCGTGATTACAAGCGGTAACATTAACCTGGCTCACGAAGCACCGGTCAAAGTAATTGACAATTAAAAATGGACAATTGACAATTCAGAAATCATAATTTATAAATCATAGTTCTAATACATGATAAAGTTTCTACTACAACGCCCTATCGCGGTATTGATGGCTTTTACGGCTTGCTTTATCGTGGGACTGGTTACTTACTTCACCATTCCGGTGTCGTTGCTGCCTGATATTGCAATTCCGGAGATCACCGTACAGGTATCCGGCCAGAACACTTCGGCACGCGAATTGGAAAACACAGTAGTAAAAACCATCCGCCAGCAATTAATGCAGGTTGCCAGTTTACGCGACATCCACAGTGAAACACGCGACGGTGCTGCCATCATACGCCTAAACTTCGATTTCGGAACAAATACGGATCTGGCTTTTATCGAAGTCAACGAAAAGATAGACGCAGCTATGAACTACCTGCCACGTGAAGTAGAACGTCCACGGGTAATCAAAGCCAGTGCCACTGATATTCCCGTATTCTGCTTGAATCTGACATTGAAAAGCGACAGCGCTTACAGTGAAATAAACGAAGGATCGTTCCTCGACCTTTGCCAGTTTGCCGAAACGGTGATCAAACGTCGTATCGAACAGTTGCCCGAAGTGGCAATGGTAGATGTGACCGGAATTCTGAAACGGCAGTTACAGATTGTTCCGGACATGAAGTTGCTGAAAATGTCGGAGATCACACTTGACGATCTGGAGGCCGCACTGACATCTAACAATATAGAACCGGGTAGCATGACCGTACGTGACGGCTATTACGAGTACAATATCAAGTTCTCGACACTGCTGCGCACACCGGAAGATGTCGAGAATATTTATATCAGGAAAAATAACCATATTTTTCAACTGAAAGATTTGGCACGCATTTCCGTCGTGCCGGAGAAAGAGACCGGAGCTTCCCTTTCCAACGGGAAACGGGCGGTAACGCTGGCTGTAATCAAGCAGGCGGATGAAAATATGGATAACATGAAAGAGGCATTGGCAGAAGTGACGGATTACTTTGCTTCCGTCTATCCGGATATCGATTTCAGTGTCAGCCGCAACCAGACGGAATTGCTGGATTATACCATCTCGAACCTGAAACAAAACCTGTCGTTGGGTTTCCTTTTCATCTGTATCGTCGCCATCCTTTTCTTAGGGGATATCAAGAGCCCGGCAGTGATCGGGTTAAGTATGGTGGTGAGCCTGATCATCAGTTTCCTTTTTTTCTACCTCTGCAAGATGTCGCTGAATATCATCTCCATCTCCGGGTTGATCCTGGCTTTGGGTATGATGATCGACAGTTCGATCATCGTAACGGAAAACATTACCCAATACAGGACACGAGGAGACTCGCTGGAAGAGGCTTGCAATAAAGGGACGACCGAAGTAATTACTCCGATGCTGAGTTCCACTTTTACGACAATTGCCGTCTTCGTTCCGCTTGTGTTCATGAGCGGAATAGCAGGAGCGATCTTCTTCGACCAAGCCTTTGCCGTCACCGTCGGTCTGATGGTTTCCTATTTCACGGGAATCATGCTGCTGCCGGTACTCTACAAACTGGTATACAGTATTCCGGACATCAAACATAAGGGTTTCAATATACGAATCAACAATCTGGTAAAAGAGCATACATTGGACCGCTTCTATGATACCGGAGTGGATTTTGTGTTCCGTCACAAAACGGCAAGCCTGATTTTCATTGCCATTACGCTCCCGCTTTGCGCCTTTCTGTTCTACGAAATACCGAAAAGCCGTATGCCGGAGATAGACCAGAACGAACTGATCGCTCATGTGGAATGGAACGAAAACATCCATATCGATGAAAACCAGAGCCGTGTCAGCCAGTTATTCGCCTCTATCGACAATCAGGTACAAGAACACACGGCCTATGTCGGGCAGCAGCAATTCCTGTTGAACCGGGATCGCGAGATGTCGGTTTCCGAAAGCGAGTTATATTTCAAGACGGAGAAACCAACCGGAATCGCTCCTTTACAAAAATCGGTGGAAAAATGGATCAAAACGCATTACCCGATGGCAGTGATATCCTTCTCGCCTCCCGAAACAGTATTTGAAAAGCTGTTTGTGACAGGTGAAGCCGACATTGTCGCCGAATTGCACACCCGCAATAAATCTGAAGCACCGGAAGCCTCCGTCTTGAATAAAATAGAACAGCAAATCGAGGCGAAAACAGGACATACTCCTGTCGGTATCACCTTCGACAACCAATTAAATATCACAATAGACAGACAGAAACTTCTGCTTTATAACGTCGACTACAACGAAGTGTACCGGTTGCTGAAAACGGCATTCAAAGAGAATGAAGTAGCAACGCTCCGCTCCTACCAACAATATCTGCCAATCGCATTGGCCGGAGAGGAACAAACGGTAAATGAGGTCTTGCAGAAAACATTGGTAAACACTGTTCCTGATACGGAAGGCAACGTACGATATATCCCGCTGCAATCGCTGGTGCGTGTCACTCCGGGAGAGGACTTGAAAACGATCACGGCAGGAAAGAACGGAGAATACATTCCATTCAGTTTCTATGATATAGACAATGCCGAACAGTTGATGGAAAATGTAAAAAAAGAAATCGATACAGACTGGGATATCGATTTTTCAGGAAGTTTCTTTTCCAACCGGCAGATGCTGAACGAGCTGGTCGTGATTTTGTTCATTTCGATCCTACTGATGTATTTCATCCTGGCAGCCCAGTTCGAAAGTTTCCTGCAGCCGCTCATCGTGCTGCTTGAAATTCCGATCGATGTGGCAGCCTCCTTGCTGGTGCTCTGGATATGCGGCCATACCATGAACCTGATGAGTGCCATCGGTATCGTCGTGACCTGCGGTATCATCATCAACGACTCCATCCTGAAACTGGATGCTATCAACGAACTCCGCAAAGAAGGGGTTCCTCTTATGGAAGCCATACATGAAGCCGGACGGCGGCGCCTGCGCCCTATCATCATGACATCATTAACGACAATATTCGGAATGGTTCCGCTGCTTTTCACATTCGATATGGGCAGCGAACTGCAAAAGCCGCTCTCCATCGCCATGATCTCGGCCATGCTGATCGGTACGGCAGTCAGCCTTTTTGTCATACCACTGATATACTGGTTCATTTATCGCAAACATGAGGTTGGTAATTTGAATGTTGAAAATTGAAAATTGGAAGTTATGGACAGGAAATTCATTTATAGATATGTCATCACGTTGTTGATGCTTGCATGCGTGTTCGGAGGAAAAGCGCAGCTCACACTGACGCTGGAACGAACTATCACACTGGCGGCCGACAGTTCGCTGGACGCTTTCCGGTACAAGAACATGTACCTGGCCGGATACTGGGAGTACCGGACCTACAAGGCAGGCCGTCTGCCGAGCCTTACCCTGAATCTGACACCGGCACAATACCGCCGTTATTTTACCCAACGATATGACTCGGAGGCTGATATCGACGTATATAGAAAACAACAATCGTTTTATGCGGGCGGGCAATTGGAGATCGAACAGAATTTCGACCTCTTAGGCGGTACATTCTATTTGGATACAGACTTGGATTATATGCGCTATTTCGGCGACCAAACTTATAACCAGTTCTCATCGGTTCCGATCCGCCTCGGCTACCAGCAAGACTTATTGGGGTATAACGCTTTTAAATGGGAACGGAAAATCGAACCGTTGAAATACGAGAAGGTCAAGAAAGAACTATTATATAATGTAGAGCAAATGAGCGAGCAAGCAACGACCTATTTCTTCGCTCTGGCAATGGCACAGGTGGAATATGATCTGGCCAAGGAAAATGTCGCCACGACCGACACACTGTACCGGACAGGGCAGGAACGGCATAAGATAGCTTCTATCAGCCAAGCGGATTTGCTGACACTGAAATTGGATGCCGTAAACGCACGCAACACATTGAAAAATGCGGAAATCGCCCTAAAACGTGCCATGTTCAGCCTCGCCTCTTACTTGAACTTCGACAAGAATACAGAAATACGCCTGCGCCTCCCAAGCCGCCCGCGCAATATGGAAATCTCGGTCGACAAAGCACTCGAATTGGCACGTGCAAACAACCCGACCTTTCTGGAGTTGCGCCAGCAAATATTAGAAGCCCAGCAGCAGGTAGACAAAACCAAGAAAGAAGCGATGTTCAACGCCCAGATCAATGCCAGCGTCGGATTCAACCAAGTGTCCAAGAACATACAGGACGCCTACAAAAATCTGCAACAGCAGGAAATCGTCTCTTTGTCTGTTTCGATCCCGTTGGTAGACTGGGGCGTACGAAAAGGGAAGCATAATATTGCCAAGAACAACCTGCTTGTCACCGAAACATCCGCCAAACAAAAAGAATTGACAGTAGAAGAAGACGTGATTATGACAGTCGGCGACTTCAATATCCAGCAAGCCCTGATTGGGAGTGCCGAAGAAGCGGTAGACCTGGCAGAAACAGCCTACAGCGAAACCAAGCAACGCTTCATGATCGGAAAAGCGGATATCAACAGTCTTACTCTGTCGCTGAACCGCCAACAGGAAGCGCAGCGGAACTATATTTCGGCTTTACAGAACTACTGGCTGAGCTATTATAAGATCCGAAAACTGACGTTGCACGATTTCGAAACGGGAGTTTCCCTTTCGAACGAGTTCGAATATAAATACGGATTGTAACAAAAAATGAATAATGAGTGCATCTCCTAAAATATCCTCTTTCACCATCATCGTCACCTTCCTTTGCGTGGCACTGGCAGGGATTGCCTTTATACCGCTGCTGCCGATCAAGCTGTCGCCGTCACGCACGCTGCCACAGTTGACTATCAGCTATAACATGCCGGGCAATTCGGCACGCGTGATAGAGATGGAAGTGACCTCGCGGCTCGAAGCGATGTTGGCACGCATCAAGGGGATCAAGGAGATCAATTCCACTTCCGGCAACGGATGGGGATATGTCACGCTCGAGCTGGACAAGCATACCAATATCGATGCCGCCCGTTTCGAAGCGTCTACCATCATCCGACAGACATGGCCCAGCCTACCGGACGGACTGAGCTATCCAGTCCTGGAAATGAGCCGGCCGGACGACAAGGAAGTACGGCCTTTCATGAGCTACACACTGAATGCGGCAGCCACACCCATATTCATACAACGCTTTGCCGAAGACCAGATAAAACCTCGCCTAAGCGGGATTCCCGGCATCTACCGCATCGATGTCAGTGGTGCCACCCCGATGGAATGGCGACTGGAATATGATAGCCGTCAGCTGGCAACGTTAGGTATCAGCATCCCGGATATACAGAAAGCGATCAGCCAGTATTATCAAAAAGAATTCTTAGGAACCGGAAACGTGGAAACCCAGTTGGCGACTTCGTGCAAAGAAGGACAAAGTAGCCAGTGGATACGTCTCGCTTTGGTTCCTGAAAACGAAACAGACGGATTCAACCCATCGCTTATAACCGTCCTGAACAAAGACGGCAAGCTGATCCGCCTGGACCAACTGCTAAAAGTTACCCGTCAGGAAGAAGCTCCACAGAGTTATTACCGTATCAACGGCTTGAATTCCATCTATCTGTCCATCCGCGCCGAGGAGACGGCGAACCAGCTGGAACTTGCCAAACGGGTAAGAGCCGAAATGGAACATATCCGTACCTTGCTTCCACCCGGTTATGAAATACATACCAGCTATGACGCGACCGAATTCATTCAGGACGAACTGAACAAGATTTATGTCCGTACGGGGCTCACCGTCCTGATCCTACTGATGTTTGTCTTGCTGATCACACGCGAGATAAAATATCTGTTACTGATCATCATCAGCCTTTCGATCAACCTCAGTATTGCTGTCATCCTTTATTATCTGTCAGGACTGGAAATGCAGCTTTATTCGTTGGCAGGCGTCACAATCTCACTCAGCCTGGTGATCGACAACACGATCGTCATGACGGAACATATCCGGAACCGACATAACCGAAAGGCAATCCTATCCATATTGGCAGCCACTTTGACAACGATAGGTGCACTGGTCATTATCTTTTTCTTAGATGAAAAGATACGCCTCAATCTGCAGGATTTTGCGGCTGTCGTCATCATCAATTTAGGAGTCTCCCTATTGATCGCGCTTTTCCTGGTTCCCGCCCTAATCGATAAGATGAACCTGGAATGGAAAAAAAGCGGAAAAAAGAACATATCCGGAGAAGAGACCGAGTATACATGGAAAAGCCGGATCAGAAAAAGAACGAACCGCATTCTCAAACGTTTCCCTGTCTACTACAACCGGTACTATCAATGTCAGATCGATTTCCTTTGCGGATGGAAGAAATTGGCATGTTTCATTTTACTGTTAGCATTCGGCATCCCGGTTTTCCTGTTACCGGAAAAAATCGAATACGACACGAAAGACAAAAAGAAGGTCTACACGGCAACAGACACCCTGCTAATCGATACATATAATAAATTCGCCTCCAACGAGACGTACAAGGAGAAGATCAAACCCATCGTCGATAAGGCATTGGGCGGGACCCTACGCCTGTTCGTACAAAAAGTTTATGAAGGAAGTTACTTCACCCGCAACGAAGAAACGATCCTGTCTGTCAGCGCATCGCTCCCGAACGGGACGACCTTGCCACAAATGAATACCTTGATGAGCCGGATGGAAGCCTATCTCAGCACCTTCAAAGAAATACGACAGTTCCAAACAAACGTCTACAGCGCACGCCAGGCCGGTATCCGCATCTATTTTACGAAAGAGAGTGAACGGAGCGGTTTCCCGTACACATTGAAAAGCAAAATCATCAGCAAAGCACTTGAATTGGGGGGGGGGAGCTGGCAAGTCTACGGTTTGCAGGACCAGGGATTCAGCAACGATGTACGCGAAGGAGCCGGTTCTTTCCGTATCGTGATGTATGGTTACAACTACGACGAGCTGTACGAATGGGCCGAACAGCTGAAAGCCAAGTTGCTCACCCACCGCCGCATCAAGGAAGTGCTGATCAATTCAGAATTCTCGTGGTGGAAAGACGATTACCAGGAGTTCTACTTCAACCTCAACAAAGCCCGGCTGACCCAGGAGGACATACAGCCGATCGACCTGTTCGCCTCCATCAATCCCGTTTTCGGAAAGGACATTTATACCGGGACGATCGTCGTCAACGAAGAGACAGAGAAACTGAAACTCTCCTCCCGCCAGTCACAGGAATACGATGTGTGGAGCATGCAGTATGTTCCACAAACTATTGACGGCAAGCCCTACAAGTTAGCAGAACTTGCAAGTGTCGAAAAAGGACAGATGCCGCAGAAGGTTTGCAAAGTAAACCAACAATACCGCCTCTGTCTGCAATACGAATATATCGGGGCTTCCAATCAAGGAAATAAGATACAGGAACGCGACCTGAAGGAAATCAATGCCATACTGCCGATGGGTTATACCGCCAAGTCGGAAAGCGCTTACTGGTATTGGGACAAAAAGGACAATAAACAATATCTTCTGTTATTGCTGATCATCGTCATTATCTTCTTTACCACCAGTATCCTGTTCAATTCGCTGAAACAGCCGTTGGCCGTTATCTTTGTAATACCGATCTCTTACATTGGCGTATTCCTCACGTTCTATTGGTTCAAATTGAATTTCGACCAAGGAGGATTTGCCTCCTTCGTCCTATTGTGCGGCATAACCGTTAACGCAAGCATCTACATTTTGAATGAATACAACCAAATCCGGCAACGCAAACCGTTGATGTCGCCCTACAAGGCATATCTGAAAGCCTGGAATGCTAAGATCACGCCCATTTTCCTCACAGTCGTTTCGACCATCTTAGGCTTCATCCCATTCATGTTAGGTCCGGATAAGGAAGCGTTTTGGTTCCCGCTTGCCGCCGGCACCATCGGCGGGCTTGCCATGTCTATCTTAGGAATCTTCCTCTATTTACCTCTTTTCACATTAAAAAAACAACCCTAACCTTAACTTTCCCCTTTCAAATAAGGATTACCGTTTATCATCAAAATATTTTGTATGCCAGTCGTTTGCATATTGTCAACAAAATGTCAACTCTAACATTCACCCTCCAATAAAGCAAAATATACTTTTGCGACCTCTTTAGACCTGTTCAAATCTTTCCTCTCAAAAGGAAAACACACTGGCTTCTCTTTCTGTTTAAATAGGGTATACTTGCATCGGTCCATTTCTTTGCCATCCATTTGGCAATGCCTGACAGATAAGTTGTGAGAAGGTCTCTGCCTCTCAACCCACAGAAAGCAGAGTTTTTTCACATTTTAATAAATATAATTATGAATAATTTTTTTAGTTATCTAAGATTACTTTTACTCGCAACGAGTGGAATGTTACTATTGTGTATAATCTTCGCCATGAATCCGGAATTAGCAGACGGCACGCTGTCCGGAAAAATTTGCTGGTTTCATTTCACATCTCTATTGTTAGCCGGTGGGGTTCTACTTATGGAATTCACAACAAAGAAAAGCCGTTTTATCTTTTCATTACCGGATGCCTTATTATTACTTCTGTTCGGTATCGTATTGGTTTCTTACGACAAAGACGAGAATCTTCAGCCGGAACGTTTCCTTTTCATCGCTCAGCTGGTTGCTCTCTGGTTTATGCTCAGAGGTGCTTTACAGGCGCATCAGGAATTACGACCGTTTTTCATTACGATCATCATATTTACCGGAATCGTTCCGGCCATCTGGGGGATCAGCCATACCATCAATCCTGCTCCCATCACCCATCCTGTCTTCAGGCTGCTTGAAACATCGCTGAAACCAGAGCCTTTCTATGGCTATATCGCAGTCATTTTTCCAGTCTGTCTGAACACATTACTCCGTTTTAAGAATTGCGACAAGATCGCTTTGTGGAAATCCCGTACTTTCCTGTTCTATTTCTCCATTCTCGGATCTACTTTGATTATCACCACCTTAATATTCAAAACAGACCAACCCGTATGGCTTGCAGCCCTCCTTTCCGGAATCTGGGTTTGCTGGATGAGGCTGATCGGATGGAAACAGACGAAAAAAGCCATACAGAAACACATCCAGCTGTTTGCTATCTCTTCGATTATCCTGTTTGTTGCGATCACGGCAGTCATTTTGGTCGGGAATATCCAAAAAGCCCAGGCCGGAGATCGCCGGCTTTTGATCTGGAATATCACGACCCAGGCTATCATGGAACATCCGGTAACCGGCATAGGTATAGGCGGCTTTCCAGCCACATACGCAAAGGAACAATCTGCCTATTTCGAAACCGATACCGCTTCTTCCAAAGAAAAACAAACCGCAACCTGTCCCCAGTATGCATACAACGAATATCTGCAAATAGGACTTGAGTTAGGTATTACGGGGTTGCTGTTCTTCATCTTCTGGCTCGCATTTTCCCTTTATTATGGGATCAGACACAGACAGATTGGAGCATCCGGCGGAATTCTGGCACTCGGAATCTTCGCCCTTTATTCCTATCCGCTCCAACTCCCGACCTACTGGGTTCTGCTCTTATTCCTGACCACTATATGTGTGACCAATCCGAAGCATAACAAGCAGCGAGCACAAAGGAGTATCCCGTATATCAGTGCCATCGCCGCCATTCTTACCTGCATTCTTTTCTACGGACAGAAAGATACCTACTATACCTATAGGGAATGGAAGACGCTTCAGGAATTATATCATAATCAGGAGTACGAACAAGCAGCCAGCCGGTATGCCGGTCTGTTTGTCCAGTTATACCACCGGACAGATTTTCTATATGAGGGAGCAGAATGTTTCTATAAGACCGGACAGCACGATATTGCCATCAAATGGTTGGACAGGGCATTAAAACTAAGTGCAGCCCCCGAACTATACTATGCAATTGCAAAAAACGAAAAGGCGATCAAGCAATACCAGAAAGCGGAAAGTTACCTGCTGGAAATCAGCCGGATTTTACCGGAACAGGGATATACCTACTTCCTACTCGCCAAATTGTATACAAACCCCTCTTTTTTACATCCGGACAAATTCCATAAAGCAGCCAAGAGGTTTCTCGCCTTCCAGCCCAGTACACAAAACAACATAACGAAGGAAATGAAAGAGGAAATACTGCAAATCATCAGGAACTGGAATTTCGGCAAATAACAAATAGGAATTGAAGCATACCGATATGCCCATTCAGCGGTATTGTCGTACCCCGGCATATCGGTACATTCATGTATTATTCCACAACCGGAACCAGCCGCACTTTCAATGTTTCCTTCCGACCGGCTTTCACATCAACATCAAAAACAATCCGGACAGAACCGGGATTCGGAGCATCGTAGCTATGCGACGGAACATTATCGACCACAGAGAAGGCGGCAGCCGAAGGACTGTCGATAATCACATGTAATTTCTTACCTTCTTTCGTCAATTCTATCGTGTGGGAATCGAGCAGCTTAGGAGTGGCGGAGGTGACCATCGTCCACCGGACAGAAGCTGGTTGGCCGGCAGCCTGCACCTGATCCGTTACCTGCAAATACCGTTCCTTCACAAGCACAACCTCGCGTGTCGCTTTCTTCAGATTACTACCGAACAAAGAAGTCATATCCAAGCTGGCTCCCAACCGTGCATCTTTCGTATAAGTAGCGAGAATCGGAACCGCTCCTTTTACCTGGTGCTTTTCTCCGTTTACCGTCAACGTATTATGCACAAAGTTATTATAGCGGAAGACATCCCAACGTTGCCCGTCCTGATCACCGTTCCACAGTCGTACGCCTTCCTTTTCCAGAGAATAATACTCCTGCATACCCAAATCCTGTGCCCAACGAACTCCCTGAGCTTCGAACACAAATGATCCGGCATCCATATGAGCATGGTTGGCCGAAGCCGTTCCTCCTTTTATCCCGACATAAAAACCTTCACCCTTATCCCATCCGGTACGGATCAGAGCTACAGGCACTTTTCCATGTCCGGTCCAGATTTTCGAGACAGGAGGCGTCACTTCCTTCATATCGAAGCGGGAACCATAGATCAAGATAATCGGCAGGAAACGCTCTTCTTCCGCAGTAAAATGCGTATCCTCGCGTGTCAGGAATATTTTTTCGTTCCAGAGCAAGGAAGGATCGCCTAATTTGGATGCATACCAGAACATGGCCGGAAAAGATTGAGTCGTTTCGCGTGCATCACTGAAATTGAAGGCAAGACCGGTCGTTCCCGCCATATACTGCATGAACCGGGCCGAAGACATAAAGCCCTCCACCGCACTCAGTCCTCCATCCGAACCGAGAGCCGATTCCAAAGCGGCGATTAGCATCACATTGAAACTCGTCCCATATCCCCAATAATTATACCCTTCCGGATAGTTGCCGTCAGGCGCGTACACTTTCATCGACAGAGGAACAGACGACATAGCCCGTTCAATAACAGCAGCCGCTTCTTTGCTGTCCGAATCCAAAAGGGCAAGGGCTCCATATACCAGCCCGGTATTGCAAACCTGGTTCCAGTTGTTTTCTGCTTTCAGGAACCAGTTATATTGTTTGTCGTTCGACGGAGCAAAACCTTTCTGAAGAATCGATTCACGTACCACTCTCCTTGTTTCCGGAGACAGCTTATCGAACAGCCAGTCATAACCGATCGCAACCGCCATCGTCATCTCGCCGACATCCAAGAAATGAGACGGGTTCCAGTCGCCGAAAGAGCAGACGGACACCATCTCCTGCTCGGCACGCAAGCGGTATTTATCTTCGCCGGTCATCCGGTATACAAACGAAAGGTCAAAAATACGTTTCAAAGCCTCACGGGAAACGGCCAACAGACGACGTCCCTCTTTCTTATATGTTAACGTCGGACAGACCAACAGCCGGTCGGCTTCTCCGACAATCTGCTTATAGACGCGCTGCATTTCGGGGTTATCTTTCAGGCTTTCTCGTATCTGCTGCTCCTCACCCTGCTTCATCAATAAGCGGGGATGGCCACTCACTCGGTTATAATCAAAAGTCTGGGCAACAAGATGGGTGCCGGCACATAAAAGGAGACAAATAAAAATGAGATAAAGTGTCTTATTCATAATATCAGAATTATTTGAATGATTGATGGGGATAAAGATAGGAAAATAAAATTATCTTCCGGACATTTCGGTCAACTTGAAAAGTATTTTTCAGAAAGAGGGCACCAACATCTCTTGCATGTTTGAAATATAAGCCTTATCTTTGCCGAAATTTTGAAGATAGAGTTTCATGACACAGAAAGCACATAAGGATAATCCAGCGTACTTTTCCGGTTATATGTCGGACAATGAAGCTCATTTTTTTATTTTAAAGGATTATCATTTGGTTATATAGGATGCGTTAGTTATTTTTACTAACGCATTTTTTTTGCACCTTGTGATCTCGTAAGGCAATTATAACATTCTATAAAATCAATAAATTAAACAACCCAAATTACTATGTCGAAAAGTGGTATCAAAAAGGTGATTGTTCTGGGCTCGGGTGCCCTGAAGATCGGACAAGCCGGAGAATTTGACTACTCTGGTTCACAAGCACTGAAGGCGCTGAAAGAAGAAGGAATCAGCACCGTATTGCTCAATCCGAACATTGCAACCATTCAAACATCAGAAGGGGTAGCCGACAAGGTGTATTTCCTGCCGATCACTCCTTACTTTGTTGAAGAAGTGATCAAAAAAGAACAACCGGACGGTATCCTGCTGGCTTTTGGCGGACAGACTGCTTTGAACTGCGGAACCGAACTGTATACCAGCGGAACACTGGCCAAATATGGTGTAAAGGTACTGGGAACTTCGGTCGAAGCGATCATGTACACGGAAGACCGCGACCTGTTTGTAAAGAAACTTGACGAGATAGCAGTAAAAACTCCGGTTAGCCACGCTGTCGGAAACCTGGAAGATGCCGTGAAGGCAGCCTACGAGATCGGCTTCCCGGTCATGATCCGTTCCGCATACGCATTGGGCGGTATGGGTAGCGGTATCTGCAAAGACGAGGCAGAACTGCGTACGCTGGCAGAAAGCGCTTTCGCCTATTCTCCCCAGGTGTTGGTGGAAGAATCGTTGAAAGGCTGGAAGGAAATTGAATTTGAAGTAATCCGCGATAAGAACGACCACTGCTTTACGGTTGTAAGCATGGAAAATGTAGACCCGTTAGGCGTACATACGGGCGAAAGTATCGTTGTCGCTCCTACCTGTTCACTGACAGACAAAGAACTGGACCTATTGAAAGAACTTTCAATCAAGACGATCCGCCATTTAGGTATCGTCGGCGAATGTAACATCCAGTACGCATTCAACTCCGAGACTTGTGACTACCGCGTGATCGAAGTAAACGCCCGCCTAAGCCGTTCTTCCGCACTTGCATCCAAAGCGAGCGGTTATCCGCTGGCATTCGTGGCTGCCAAGCTGGCATTAGGTTACAGCCTTGACGAAATCGGTGAGATGGGAACTCCCAACTCCGCTTACAAAGCACCAGAAGTAGATTACATGATCGTAAAGATCCCGCGTTGGGACCTGACTAAGTTTGTCGGTGTAAGCCGCCAGATCGGTTCGAGCATGAAATCTGTCGGCGAGATTATGTCGATCGGCAAGAGCTTCGAGGAAATCATGCAGAAAGGTCTGCGTATGATCGGACAGGGCATGCACGGTTTCGTCGGCAACAACGACGTGGAATTCGATAACCTGGACGACGCGCTGGCCAACCCGACCGACCTCCGTATCTTCGCCGTGGCCAAAGCGCTTGAAAAAGGCTACACGGTAGACCGCATCCACGAACTGTCCAAGATCACTCCGTGGTTCCTGGAAAAACTGAAAAACATCGTAGACTATACGAAAGTATTGTCTGCTTACGATAAGATCGAAGACCTGCCTGAAGATGTGCTGAAGGAAGCAAAACGCCTGGGATTCTCCGACTTCCAGATTGCTCGTTATGTTGAAAACCCGGAAGGCAACATGGAAAAGGAAAATATCCGCGTGCGCAACCTGCGTAAGAAATTAGGTATCCTGCCGAGTGTAAAACGCATCAATACGATCGCATCGGAACATCCCGAACTGACGAACTACCTGTATATGACATACGACGGCAGCCAGCACGATATCTCTTACTATCCGAACGACAAGAGCGTCGTGATTCTGGGATCGGGCGCTTACCGCATCGGTTCTTCCGTTGAGTTCGACTGGTGTTCGGTGAATGCCGCACAGACAGCCCGCAAGTTAGGCTATAAATCCATCATGATCAACTATAACCCGGAAACGGTTTCCACCGATTATGACATGTGCGACCGTCTGTACTTCGACGAGCTTTCGTTCGAACGCGTGCTCGATGTCATGGACTTAGAACTGCCGAAGGGCGTAATCGTCTCCGTAGGTGGACAGATACCGAACAACCTGGCCATGAAACTGTACCGCCAGAACGTACCTGTATTGGGTACTTCACCACTGTCGATCGACCGTGCCGAAAACCGTCACAAATTCTCCGCAATGCTGGATACGTTAGGTATCGACCAGCCACGTTGGGCCGAGTTGACCAGCATGGAAGAGATCGACGCCTTTATCGCAAAGGTCGGTTTCCCAATCCTGATCCGTCCGTCTTACGTGCTTTCCGGCGCAGCCATGAACGTATGCCACAGTAAGGAGCAGATGATCGAATTCCTAAACTTGGCAGCCAAGGTTTCCAAAGAATATCCGGTAGTTGTTTCCGAATTCCTGCAAGGGGCGAAAGAGATAGAATTCGACGCGGTAGCCATGAATGGCGAAGTGGTCGAGTACGCCATCTCCGAACATATCGAGTTTGCCGGTGTCCATTCCGGTGACGCGACATTGGTATTCCCGGCACAGAAGATCTACTTCGAAACAGCCCGCCGTATCAAGAAGGTCAGCAAAATGATCGCCAAAGAGTTGAACATCAGCGGACCGTTCAACATCCAGTTCCTAGCCAAGAACAACGATGTGAAGGTTATCGAATGTAACCTGCGTGCATCCCGCAGTTTCCCGTTCGTATCAAAAGTCCTGAAACGCAACTTTATCGAAACGGCAACCCGCATCATGCTTGACGCTCCTTACACCAAACCGGACAAGAGTGCATTCGACATCGACTGGATCGGTGTGAAGGCTTCGCAGTTCTCATTCGCCCGTCTGCATAAGGCCGACCCTGTACTGGGCGTAGATATGAGCTCTACAGGTGAAGTAGGCTGCATCGGCGACGACTTCAACGAAGCATTGCTTTCTGCCATGATCGCTGTCGGAAATAGAATCCCGCAGAAGAACGTACTGGTTTCTTCCGGTGCCGCCAAGAGCAAGGCTGAACTGCTGGAACCGTGCCATATGCTGGCAGTCAAAGGTTACAACATCTACGGAACGGCTGGAACGGCTAAATTCTTGAATGAAAACGGCATCTCTGCGACAGCAGTTTGCTGGCCGGACGAACAGGGCGACCTGAACATCATGGATATGTTCAGCAAGCACGTGTTCGAACTGGTTGTCAACATTCCGAAAGACCACAGCAAGCGCGAGCTGACCAATGGCTATAAGATCCGTCGTGCAGCGATCGATCACAACATTCCATTGATCACCAACGCCCGCTTGGCAAGTGCTTTCATCAGCGCTTTCTGTAATATGGACGAAAAAGACATCCAGATTAAGAGCTGGCAGGAATACAAGTAAATAGGAATTTCATTATATTTGTAACCTCATTCAGGCACGGAAGTATTGGACTTCCGTGCCTATATTCATTTAGACTTATGTACAGACTGCTGACCATTCTCATTTCTTTTCTGTTCACGGCACATGCCATGCGCGCGTCAGTAGCCATTCCTTATGTATTTGTAAAAAACTATACGGTCGACGATTATAAAGCGAGCTGCCAGAACTGGGGCTTTTCGCTGACACCCGACGGTATGCTGTATGTCGCCAACAATTCCGGCCTGCTTGCTTTCGACGGCAACACATGGAAACTATATTCGCTGCCGGGACAGGAAGAGGTGACCGGCGTAACGAACTACAACGACACGATCTACACCCGCAACGAGACGATGTTGGGAAGCTGGACATACGACAAAGACGGAATCCTCCGCTACCACCCGCTGGACACGGTCCCGCCAGAAATCCGCTTCACTCCACCCCCTGTTGAAATACCTTTTACTTTACCGAAAGAAATACAGGATGCACAGCCGAGTGCCTTCGCTACCAACGGAACGCTCTTTTTCATCGGAACCCTCACACAAGGATTATATATCACAGACTCCGACGGTACGATCCTGCAACACCTGTCTTTACAGAACCAACTACAAGACAATATCGTCCGCTTTATCTGCGTACAGGACAACCGGCAAATCTGGGTGGCGCTCGACAACGGATTATCACAAATCTCTTTCGATCCTCCGATCACTTTGTTAGGAAAAAGAAGCGAGATCGGCAAACTGGTGAATGCCGGACTAGATGGCGAAGAGTTGTATATCCAAACCAACCTCGGCTATTTCAAGCGCTCATTGGGAGCCACAAGCCCTTTCATCGCCGTAAGCAAAGCCGAAGCGCAACCTTGCTTTAGGATCGAAAAAGACCCCGCTCCGACCGTTAAGAAATTATTTAGGGACACGGAAGCAGTGGGCGTATTTGCCGATGCCGAACATGTTTATCCGGCCGGTGACAACCTCTACTGGCTTTCCATCGAAAACGAAGCCGGACTGTTTCACGTAGCGGACGGCATCGGAACATTGAAATGCCGCCTGCTCTTCGACAATTACAATATGAACCTCGTGACGAGAGGCAAACGGATCATCCCTTTGAACGACTCCCTGGTCTTGGTCTCTGCCATGCAAGGGACTTTATTGGTCAATATCCGGGAACTGATCGGCAATAGCCTGGGCAGCACTCCCCTGAAAGTTTCGGGACTCGAATACGTCGATGCTTCCGGTATCCATCACTTGCCGATCAACACGCAACGCATTTCTCTCCCGCACAACTTCCAGGAGTTCAATGTCTGGGCAGGCACCACGATATTCACCTCCAACCACCAGATCAGCTACAAGATCGAAGGCGTATCTTCAGACTGGTCAGCCTGGCAACACGACGGGAAAATCACTTTCCTGCAATTGCCGGAAGGGAGGTATGAATTGAAAGTCCGCAAATACGTCATCAAGGGTCCCTATCCCGAACTCACACTGCCCATCGAAGTCCGCCCTCCCTGGTATAATACCGTATGGGCATGGCTGGTCTATATCACACTCGTCTGGTTTCTCGTACAGGCCGTGCTCCGCTACAACCTGAAGAACCTGCATAAGGAAGAACAGGAAAAAGCCGAAGCCGAACGGCAAGCCGAGCAACAGCAGATGCAGGTCATAAAAAACCGGATGCTCGAAGCCGAACTGCAAAACAAGAACAACGAACTGACACTTCAGACAACAGCCCTCGTCAAACGCAACCAGGCCATCCAAAGCCTGTTGGAAGAACTGGAAAAACAAAAAGAAACGCTAGGCGAACGTTATCCGAACAAACTCTACATCCGCATGAAGACGCTGATGGAAGAGACTTTGAACAACCAAGCGGACTGGGTACTGTTCGAAAGCTATTTCAACAGCACGCACCAAAATTTCATGGACCGCCTCAGACAGCGATACAGCGATCTCACGACAGGCGATCTCCGCATCTGTTGCTTGCTCCGCATGAATCTCTCCACAAAGGAAATAGCATCCCTCATGAACGTATCCGTACGGGCAATAGAGCTGCGCCGATACCGTCTAAGGAAGCGTTTGGAGCTGGAAGGAGATACGAATCTCGTCGATTTCCTAATGAATTTCTGAAAATATTTTCTCAGATTTTCACATCTTATATACTATTACATATCAGATAATTAAATGCATCATAAAAAGACATGAGAAAGTAATGTTGTAGTATTTCTTTCCACTCAAAGCACTTGCGCAAGCCATGTAGTAGTCCTTTCTTTGTACGCTCCTGCGGATTATCCTTTCTTTGCGATCAAAATCTAATTTTCATACATGATGAAACACGAACTGGAAGATCAATTAAAGGCGTTCGAGAAGAAAGGTATCGACCGCCGCCACTTTTTCAAACTGATGGCAATGGCCGGTTTACTGACTGCTGCAAGTACCCAAAAGGCAAAAGCATTTTCAAGCAAAGCCAAAGGTAAAATTGTAATTATCGGCGGAGGTGCTGCCGGTATCAGTATGGCTGCCCGTTTAAAGAGCTGGCTGGACAAGCCGGATATCACTTTGATCGATCCCAGTGACCGTCAGTTTTATCAGCCGGGGTTCACCTTAATCGCATCGGGTGTATATCAACCGGATGACGTCTGGAGAAAGCAGGAGGACTGCATACCCAATGACATCAAATGGATTAAAGATTCTGTTGCTGCCGTCGATCCCGTATGGAATCAGGTAACGACCAAAAATAACGGAAAGATCGCCTACGACTTCCTGGTCCTGACTCCCGGAATCCAAATCAACTGGGAAAAGGTAGAAGGTATCACGCAAGCGACACTTGGACAAGGGAACGCCCACAGCATCTATGATTTCGAAGGTGCACAAAAGACTTGGAAAGCCATACAGGAATTCTCCAAGACGGGTGGACGTGGAATCTACACTGATACTTATACCAAGCACAAATGCGGAGGTGCTCCCAAGAAAATCTGTTTGTTGACAGAACACTATACCCGCAAACAGGGTACACGCGAAACGGTGGATCTGAATTTTTACACAGCATCCAAAGAGCTGTATGATGTCCCGTTTTTCACTCCCCGCTTGTTGGAAATCTACAAAGAGCGTAACATTCCTATCAACCTGAATGTACGAGTGAAAGGTGTGGATACGGCTGCCAAGCAGGTTCATTTCGAGAAGATCGAAACAGTGGGCGATCAGAAAGTCTACACTCCGTTTGTAGAAGATTATGATTTCCTGCATTTCACACCGCCGATGTCGGCCCCCGATTTTGTAAGAGAAGCCGGACTGGGCTGGACGGAAGGTAAACTGGCTGCCGATGCCTGGGTTATGGTAGACAAAGAGACACTGGTACACAAAACATATCCGAATATCGTTTCCCTAGGAGACGTAGCCGGAATCCCGACCAGCAAAACATCCGCTGCAATCCGCAAGCAAGTGCCGATCGCAGCCAAGAACCTGATCTCGCTGATGGAAGGCAAAGAACCGGCAGAGAAATACGACGGATATGCCGCCTGCCCGATCGTGACGGACTACGGGCATGTTCTCTTGTGTGAGTTCAACTATAAGAAAGAGGCGCAAAACTCGTTCCCGTTCACGTTGCTGGACACATCGAAAGAGCAATGGGCCGCATGGCTGTTGAAGGTTTATTTCCTGAAACCCATGTATTTCTACGGAATGTTGAACGGTTGGGCATGATAACTTAAAACAACTCCCTATAATAAAAATGCCAAACTGAAAATCCCCCGGCTCGCTTGTAAGAGTACGGGGGGATTTTATTTCCTTCCGGTTCTATCTCTTATGCTTGACCAACATCAACACGGGATTCGACTCTTCGTCCAAACCGGCCGCAATCTCTTTCAACCCGCCTTTCAACTCACCTTTCCCATAGGCCTCGACCAGCCGGTCGGCAGAAAGAATCTCATAGGCGGCCACTTCCTCGTTTCCGAGACGGGATATCAAGTCCACCCTTTTCCGGGTCGTATAATCAGCATTGAGTACTATCGGCTTGAATACAACCTTTTCTTCTTGCTCAAAGGCACCTTGATAAGGTTTAAAATCTATTGAGACAGTTTCCTTTTTCAAAATTAAACTCTTTTCCAATGGTTTGCATGAAACAATAACGACCAGTGTTCACCCCCATCGTAAGGAACATATCCGGATTTTCCGCCGGCTTTTTTACGATGAACGGGATTAATTTGTCTTTTCCGGGAATATAGCGATACACCGTATCGGAAGAGGTATCGGCAAGCAGCCAGTTTCCCTGGTCAGGCGTGATAGAGCGAACGGAAGCGACAGCAACCATATCCCCCTTTTGAACAAACGGAGCCTTGATTATGTCAAAAGGAAGCGGAATTGCCCGGGTGACACTTCCGTCCTGCTTCGATATGAGTGCATGGTAAAACTCCTTATCCCTTTTCTGCCCGTCCTTATAAGAAGCAGACATATCGTAGCAGATCAGATTGTCGGCGTCATAATCGAACACATCCAGATACTGCGCGCCCTCGGCATGCTGGAAACTCCGCTTGAAATTTCCTTGCAAGTCATAGACGAATATCTTCTTGTTCGAAGCACTATTGACAAACATCTCGTCTTTTTCCTCATCCAGGATGATCCCGTTGATAAAAGCATACTCCTCGGCTCCCTGTCCCTTCCGATTGATTTTCCTGACCGCCTTGCCTGTTTTTCTGTCAAAAACGAAGATATTGCCATCGTTGAGCAGATTCGTCACCAGCACGAACCGCTTTCCTATCGCCTTGACACTGCCTTGGGTGATAAACTCGTCGTTCGTTTCCAACGGGATGTATTCCACATCCAAAAAGTCTTGAACAACCCATTCCTTTTCCGGATAATCGGCTTTTACATCAAGAGTCATAAGTGCCTCGACCGTTTCCTGCTGCTTACAGCCGAACATTCCCATGAGAGATAAGAGGGTAAGCGTCCCAATCGTTATTCTTTTTTTCATTGCAAATTGAAATTATATTTCATTATTCATTTGTTGGTGACACTTTGCACCGCTACTTCCTTCCTTTTGTCTTGATTGCATGCCACGACAAGAATCAAAACGACAAGGAAGGTGCCATATTGAACTATCTTATTCAGACTCAATCACAATCTATACGCACAAATGTAATCATTAATCGTGGAATATGGTCTGACACATACTTCTTTTATCAACGACTTCATTACAAAAAACGAATACCTGATGGACCTTAACTGTACCTGTGTTTTAACAATTACCGCCACTCCGATTTCACCAAGGCAAACAAACGGTGCAGTCAATGTCTCAATATAAACCATTCATTGCAAGCAGATTACAGAGGTTTTTCGTTCATTGCGTTTCAATCCTACATCTTAGAATAAATATATTAATATATATATAAGCTCATTAATTT
>ENA-OPDH01000519-OPDH01000519.1-human-gut-metagenome-genome-assembly--contig:-NODE-519-length-30626-cov-3.274574_pt1 | contig 30626 bp, 32 predicted proteins | sample MGYA00241260_ERZ501500 | MGnify/ENA primary metagenome ERZ501500 (study PRJEB25962, sample SAMEA2042519) | human gut metagenome | biome: human gut; feature: human-associated habitat; material: faeces...
GATCCTTAAAGGGCACCAGCTTACTGATGCTGATATTCTGCACTCGTTCCAGCTGACTCTCCGCATGACTCTCATCCGTCTCAAAGATGTCATCGTAGCTGGTCAAGCTGATGTTTCCGCCTCTTTTCGGCATTCTGCAACACCTCCTTTGTCAGACTCCGGTAGGCCTCGGCAACCTTGCCACCGAGATCGTGCTTAAAAATACTCACGCCCTCCGCACTGATCTCCGCATACCAAGTGTATAGCCCGTCTTGCTATACTGGTACATTTCCTTAGTTTACAAAAAATTAGCAGCAGAAGCTTCACGCTCCTGCTGCTATTCTAAGCACTATTAACTTATGCAGCCTGAGCTGTCTGCTTCTGGCAATCCATGCACAATGCTCTGCCGAAATTTTTCATTGAATACTGCATAACTTTCTCAGAAATATTTGCTCCGCAGCAATCACAGATAAGTTTAATTTCTTGATTTCCTTGACTACCCTTTTGCTTTAAAACCTGTTTTTGCACTGTTGCTTTACCCATAGCGGCTTCATCAGTCTTGCTGTCTGCTTCCGGATCATCACCTGTCGCAATGCAAAGACTCATCATATAGGCATACTTGATGGCTGCTGTTTGCGCCTTCATAATCGCTTTATCTCCAGCATCCTGCCCAGAACCAAAACCCTGCAATACTATTGATTCTCCGCTGTCTGAATCAATAAGCTCTATCTTTACGCTGATTGTCGCCAAATGCTCCTTATTGCCTTTAAGGTTTACTACGTCAACCACAGAATCCAAAGCAGGCGTAACAACACTAGCAAGCTTATTCTTTGTCAATGCTTCATTCACCTTGCACAGAACATCTTCTGCTGTCGCATACTTGTACTGGTGATAGCTGTTCAAGCCATTCTTACAAACATGGCTGCACTCGCTCATAACAGCAACTAATTTCTTCGCAATCTTTGCTTTTTCCATGATTCAATACCCCTTTCTGATAATCATATGGCGCAGAATTTCATCTGTAAGCTTCGCTACGCGATCAAGCTCTTTGATGACTGTCTGTGATCCTTTAAACACAAGCAGCACATAAATACCTCTGCTAAAACCATGAATCTCATACGCAAGCTTTCTTTCGCCCCAGAAATCAACGTCTTTAATACGTCCACCATTATCAGTAATCACCTTTTCAAGTTCAGCATTAACCTGCTTGCTGATTTCTTGCTCCGCAGGTTTTACAATATACATCATTTCATAGTTTAAATCCATAGTTGTTCTCCTACAATTGCATACAAAATAGCAGGACGATATTTCACGCCCTGCTGAAAGTAAAATTCAAGCAGCCTTAACCTGTATCTTTTCCTTGAGCATTCTGCCATAAGGACAGTTTTCTGCAACAGCACAATAGCCAAGACATTTCCTGTCATGCCAACGCTCCTTTGCTGTACATACTGGTGGTAAGGCATTATTATCTAACGCAGCTTGTAAACGCTTTGCCTTTTCGCTTACGTAAAGCTTCACCCAGCGGTCAGAAATTTTATTGATAGGAATGATATAGGCAGGCTTACTAATATTGCGTTCCGAAGCAATACGCAGGTTATAGTCCCTGCAAAGTGCTTGTATCTTCATACTATCTACTTTAAAGCCTCTTGCTTCAAGCAGCATACGATAATAGTTAAGCTGAATTGCCCAATCCAACAGATGCTTCACACCATCTATACGCCATTCTTTACGTGTTTTCGGCTGACCTTTTCTCGCCCCTGTCTTATACACTTCCCCTGTCAGCATATCTACCTTGTAATAACCTAATGCACGCATAAGCTTATAAGAAGATGTAACCTTAAAATCACCTAAAGTCGCATCATCGTAATCGGCAATCTGTCCATATAAATCAAACTGCCCAGAAGTTATCTCGTCAGCAAGACGTTCTTCGCTAAGCATATTGCCTTCCGTATGCGCTTCATTGATAGTATGTACAGCGGTGCCATGAAGGGCGTAGAGCTGCTGCTGTGGATTAACTGCATACTCCGTAGTTTGCTTGAGATAAGTTTCTCTCGTGCCACAAAGCAATTCCGTTACCGTAGCTTTTGGCAGCTTTCTATCCAAAGCTGCTGCAACGGCTCTCAACGTAGGCAAAAACATACATCTTTCAATACGAGGGCACTTATTAAGGCACTTTAAGACAGTCACACTACTCCCGTCAGGACAGATAAATTTGGTAGCAGGCATCACGCAGCACTCCTTTCTTTCAGTTCGTAATCATATTTCACATGAGTAATATAGCAATACGCATCTGCTTTTAAGTTCCTCATAATTTTTCTTTCCATTGTCGGGAAATCATCTAAATTGCTTACTGTTTTACTAAGAAAGTACCTGATATACTCCATTAAATCATCATAGGTTTTGAAGTATTCCACTGTCGATTCACCATCTTCAGCATAATCCAGCTTGTACTGCTCATTTACAAAAACGCCATTGTAATCATTAGTAATGTAAATTCCATCTTCGGATGCATCGGCAAAATAGATCAGCTTGATTTTATCTGCATATCTTTCACACAGAAGCTTTTGCAGGCTCTCTACATTCGGAGTCCATGCAGTTTCCGTTTCTGCCTGAAAAAAGTAAAAGCTGTCCTGTTTGCTGATAATCCCATCACAATCTACAATCATGTCGCCTCTATCAAGCTCCTGCAGCTCTGCTTCTTTATATCCATGTGCTAAAAACAGCTGATAGATATATGAAGCATACAAATCATCGTGACACGCACGAAATTTGTTAAAGAAGCTCTGGAGCAGCTTTTTATCCCGGCTATAAAACCACACCATATTATTGCACTCATTAGCCATCATCGAATCCTCCTTCAAATTTTGCAGACAGCCCTAAGCGAGCTGTCTGCCTTTCCATTTTTATGCAGCAGCAGGTAAAAGCAGTAACCCATTTTTCGCTGCCCTGTCCACACCCTCATCAAGCAGGGTTCCGCCTATACGTTCCAGCTCAGTAGCACGGTTATAATCAGCTACATCTTGCGAGCTGCGGGTAACAGCGTTTACCAAGCCGAAATGTGAAAAATCGTTACCCATAATAAAATGGCGCAGGATAGACGCACGTTCAAGCTTATTTAAGACATACCTGTCACCCAATACTTCTACTGTCTGAACAGGATTTTCGCCCGTTACAATTCGCATCGCACTGCGCATCTTATCTACAGTAAGATTGAACTTAGCTTCATCTACCGCCGCACTGACAATATCCTGCACTTTCATAAAATATGCCTTGTCGTCAGCAGCCAATGTTTCATCAGAATACAGTTCATACGCATTATCCGTGTCTTCAACCTGTCTTCCGGTATGATACTTCTTATGCGCATAGTCTTTGCTAATCATACCGTTTTTGCAAATCAGGCGATATACCAAAGGTTCAACCTTCAATGCTCCTAAGCCAATCTCACTGTTGGAAACTACAAAACCTGCCTGCACGATATCGCCAGGTACGATTTCGGTTTTCATGGTTTTATTAATAACCTTCATATATAAGTGAGTTTCCGTAATATCTGCGCTCACCACCTCGCAGCCTTTCATCTGTGAAATTACAGGCAATACATGGTCTACAAGCTCCAGATTATCCAGTCTGCGATAGCGGTCACTTAAAAATGCTCTGAGCCTGCCATCCAAAGTACGCAGCATACGTTTTTCAGGATTCTTTGTCAGCCAGCCATTAACATTTTCATCGAGCAGCACAGGATATTCCGCACGCATACGCTCATAATACTTATAGGGAATGCCAAGGCGTTCTGCAAGCTGGCGGTGCGCAATCTCTCCCAAGCGATAAGAAAGTACGTCGTCACCAGTAGCAACACTCATCATCGTCACACCATTAGTACTGTTTACTTTAAGGCTGCGTGTATCTGCAATCAGGTCTTGACGCGCTTCACGCTGACGTTCCAATTCTTCATAAAGATTTTGAATAGTTTTGATTCCTTGTTTCATTTTTTGTTCCTCCTAATTTTTTGATATAGATTTGGTGTATATGCTAAATAGGAGCACGCCAGTTCAAGCGTGCTCCTAGGATTTTCGGCGCATAAAAATAACCGCTAGTATTGCTACCAGCGGTCAATCTTATGTTCCTATGTTCCTTTGCAAGGGCACTGTGATATATTCACAGGCTCATACACCATAATAATATATCATTGAAAAGAAAGACTATGACAAAACTACTTACTGAACCCTGACTTTACTGTAATATATTCAACCACAGCTCGTTTGGTTATCTTCCATTTACCTTTGATGCGAAAGCCTTTCAGCTCTCCGCTGTTTAAAAGCTCATATACGCTGTTACGCCCTATGCCCAACATCTCCATAACATCATCTATGCTTAACATATCACCATATTCCTCAAACATTATTACGCACTCCTTTCGCAGATTATTTTCTAACAAGTGACTTGTTTACATCATATGTTACTATTCATATATAACTATACAGCGCATAGTTTTTAAAACTACACTAATACAATATGTTAAGCAATAAACAGTTATAATTTCTTGTGAGATGCCATACGCTCAGCATAAGCTACTAAGCTTGTATACGTAATAAAATAATCTCTTCCTCTTTTATAATACTCCACTTTACCAGTCCTAATCAGTTTATAAATTACACCAGAGCTACAACTCAAAGCATATGCAGCATCTGTAACACGTAAAGCTATTTTATTCATTATAGCCACCTCCAAAATTTGATTACATATATGTTAGTTAAGAAGAAAGCAAACAAGCTGATTTAATTTTATATGATTTTATTTTATATCTTTCAATAACATATATAGTAATCCAGCTCAAAGATGCGGTGACATAGGTAGTTATAGGATATATCCATATGTAAGCTATAGTGAAGTAAGAAATAAGGAGTATCAAGATATGAGTGTTGTCTTCTATACCATAATCCGAAACTATAATTAACAGGATAGTTCTTTTACTAGTTACGCATCTGTACAGCAAAAAATAATTGGAGGTACTTCAAATGTCAAAATCTACTATTGAAAAACAAATTCACAACAAATACGACAACAAACAGCGTAAATCTCAAGAGAAGAAAACTGAACGATTATGCTTTCGAGTATCACCAGAAACAAAAGGAAGCTTTACAAAGCTGCAAAAAGAAACTAACCTTCCCCAAGGAGCTTTGCTTGAATCATTAATCAGTAATAATCATTTACCTATAATTCAAAACGGTTCTCTCATTGCCAAAGAACTCGCAGTAGTAAGCCAACAGCTTAATACTGTTAATATGTGCATCCGCCAAGGCAATAATGGTTTAGCAATCGAGCAACTGCAGCAAGCGAATAATACATTCAATAATATTCAAAACTTATTGTTGCAAGCTTTAGGAGGAATCAGAAATGGCAATCTTTAAAATTGAACCTCATGAACAATACACGCTGAAAGGTATGCTTGATTATATCAGTGATGCCACTGTCCACGATAACCAAATATTATTTACAGATGCGCTTTATGCTATTAATACAAATCCATTATACGATATGATGATAATCAAACTCCTGAATTGCAAAACTGCCGGCGTACAGTACAAGCAAATCACGTTATCCCTCAACGAAGAAGAATCAGAACGGCAAACAGATTTCATTTGCTTATGTCAAGAAGCTGCATGGCTGCTTTACAATTATACACACTGCCAGATTGCCTACGCTGTACATGGTAATACTGATAATCTCCATACACATTTTATTTTAAACTCTGTAAGCTATCTTGACGGACACAAGTTACATCTAGGCTGGCAGGACACAGCTTACCTGAAGAGCAAGATAAATGCATTGCTGCAAAGATATAACTTCAGCTTAATTTTAAGCAAGGAATAAATAAGTAGATAACTCTCCAGCTAATAACGCCAATTTTCAATTTTATATGCCGCTTTCCATAAAATATTTTCTGAAATAAGCTCATAAAATTGATTTTTGGCGTTTTTAAGGATATAACCACAGTAGTGAGCTGTACTCGCTCTATGAGATCCGCAAAGAAAACAACGAGCGTATCAACAATACCGCAGCTTACGACAAGCAGTATCTTGAAGGACGTTACGGTGCAGACCCATACTTGCAGAATATGCTGAAGGATGGTGAATGGCAATAAGCTTAAAACAAAGTAACGCCTAATAGAAAAACTGCTTCCGTATCTAGAATAATATATTGGTTGCTACTACACCCCTTGGCATTGGACTGCCAAGGGGTAAGTTTATTTTCAAGCAATATTACCACATCCATTTATAGCTCTGGTTTAATTGTATCATAAAATCAACAAATTCTTCGTCACTCCATTTTTGCATATTATGTTGTAAGCTTTCTTTATATTCTAATGCTATATTTTTTATTTCTTCCTTTGGTTTTACAATAATCCCTAAGCAATGATTAGATTTACTATTTGGTTTTAGTACCTCATCTTCGCCATAGCCGTTTTTTAAATCTCGTTCACGAATATCATTACTTCTATCCTTAATAATTTTACCTACAAAGCCCTCTTCTGTTCCTATATTTTTATCAAATTTCCGATTGCCATAAATATCATTAGCTATTTTATAAAAAAGATTGTACGCTGCTTTAAAAGTCGGCATACCAGTAGCATTGGAAGCATTAGGCTTTGTGCCTTCCTCTATATTATCAATAACGGTACAGCATTTTTCTATAAAAAATCCTACTGGTGCTTTTATCACTTCGCGATATGATTTTTTCTTTGTATTTTCTTGTTGTTCTTTTAAAAGTAATTCCAGCCCATAGTTTGCTACATGTACTAACACAAATTTGACTTCATAGATATTAAGAGTTCTGCAATGTTTTTCTTTCTCACCAGTACACTTAGCTAAGTACTCGATATTTTTAGGCAAACTATTTCCTAATTCAATTATATTGCAGTGATTTGAAGTAAATTTAGAAATATCATCCTCACCTGATGCCAAAAAAACATAGTACATCGAAGAGCTGATTTTCTGCTCACCTAAATATTCATTTTTCCCCTTAACGACTTTACCATTAATCAAATCAAAAAGATATTTTTCATACTCAGCAGAGTTATTGAAATTCAACTTATTAGTGATATTTAAATATCTGGAATAAAGCTTATCTTCTATAAACTTTCCAGTCATATTTTTATTAGATAATTCTGCTGCAGAATATTGTGTTACACCACACGCTCTGCTATTTGGCACCAAAGCCCAAAATATATTCAGCAAAAAATCTCTTGTAAATGTTGTATTATTCGTTTTAATTAACGAAGCTTGCGGAATATTTATCTCAAATTCTTTGCTTAACCTTGGTCCTATAACAATTTCTGCTATTATCTTCGCTAAATCATCAAATTTCTCTTTACATCCATCAGTAAGTAGAAACAGCGTCTTTAGTAAAACCGCACATTCAGCACTTGCACCCCAAGCTCGAAAATCGTTAATACACCCCCTTCTCATCTTTCTATTTTCATTAATGAAAACTTCATTATTAAGGTTTTGTAAATTTTCATCAGTATGTTTATCGCAATGAAATTGCTCTAATCTGTTTATGATGTAATTTTTTGCAAAGGATATCGCATCTACATAGTTATATTCACTTAATTTATTAAAGAAGTCATTTCTGCTACCTTCTAAGCTTTTTAATATATCACTAATAACATCACTTTCATCTATACTATCTCCAACGTTTAATCCCATAGTGTCCAAATAACGGCTAAATATATAACGTAAGCTTCTACTATCACTAGCAATATAAGTATTACTAGTGTTATTGTAAACGACAAAATTATCTTCAAACATATAAACGATATCATTTATACCAGAAGTTGCTATCATCCCTAGTTTGCACTCCGCATTGCATCTTACACAGCGTCGTTTCCATTCATCGGATAACTTCAAATATATTTCGTTTATAGATTCATCTTCTATTAGTTCTTTAATGTTATTAATGGACTTATGTTTTGTTACAATTTCATCAATCTCTCTAAATATCTCTGGTTGTTTACCAGCAAAAAAAATTCCTGTATTACAGCATGGCTGAGCCGCACATGGAGTAACATTCACACTGCCTAAATTTTTATTAGATATATAGCGAGATACTAATTCATAAAATCCATCCCGAAAATTCTTTTCACAGTAACACTTTCTTATTTTTAGTATCTTTCGCGGCTGCCGATTCTTAACCTGATACATAGTCCCCTTACGCTGCATCATATCATAGCTCTTTACATAATCCATATTTCTCATTTGAGAAAGTAGCTTTTCCTTATCATCGTTAGTTAAATGGTTCATAGAAAGAATACCTCCCACAAGTATACGTATTTCTTTTAATTATACTACACTTGTGGGAGATACGCCTTTAATCTTATTCTTTTCTTAAATCAGCAAAATGCTTTGATAACAGATTAGTCACCTTCTTGCGCTCATCCTGTACATCACGTAAGTAAATAGATGTCGTCGAAATATTGGTATGCCCAAGCATTGCCTGTACCATATTTAATGACATTCCGCTAATTAAAGCATTAGTTGCAGCCATAGCTCGAAGCGAATGTACTGCTATTCTCGGCAGATTATGCTTTTTACAAAGCCTTTTAAGCCATAAATAAAAGCTGTCACCATTAACTGGCACAGCTTCATTCTGTTCATTAGCATTTCTTGATATAAAAACCAAATTCTGCGGATTTGTTATTCTATTCTTGTTAAGCCATTCGTCAAGCAATGCCTTATACTCCAAAAACAATTGCTTGAGAAAATCGTCAAAATATAGCGTCCGTACAGAAGCATCCGTTTTCGGAGTCCCTAAAAATGGTTTTCGACCATTAACATACTTCATTGCTTCTGTTATTTTCAGCTCTCGACGCTCTAAATCTACACGATCCCACGACAAGCCTAAAAATTCTCCTTTCCTTGCTCCAGTCGTCAGCGCAATATAAAACATCAGCCTATTTTTTTGATTGCTTAAATTATGCGGCATCCCCTCTATGATTTTCATTGCTTTACGTAGCGTTTCACTATCCCATATTGGATAATGCGTTGATTCTGCTTTTATCAGCAAATCACGAGATACAGCATCACAGGGATTCTTTGCCAGATATTTCCATGCGCAAGCCTTATTAAAGATAAGATTCAGCAGCTTAAAGTGCTTCATGATTGTAACACTAGATAATTTTTTCTCGTTCTTACTATCCAAACGCATATTAGCACTACTAAGACTCTGCATAAAGCGCAAAATATCCGCATCGGTAATTTTATCCATTTTCTTAAATCCAAACGCAGGTAACAACCTGTCATTCAGCATCTGCTCGTAGTTAACCATAGTTATAGTTCCCACCCTGCAGCTATGCTTTTGCTTCCAATAATCAACAAACTCCTTAAACGTGACAGGCTTGTCGACATTCAGCTTGCCGGTAACCTCCAAAACAAAAGCAGCTAACTCTATTGACGCTTTCTTTTTCGTCGTTGCATATATAGTTTTTGTGAATCTACGCTGCTTATGTTGTTCATCGTAGCCATTAGATACTCTTAATTCCCACTTATTATTCCCTTTGCTTACCATTGACCCTGCCATAATTTATACCTCCTGTAAATTTGATTTTTCATTTTGTTACATATATAAAACAGGAGAAGAACTACACATTCTGCAATCCTTCTCCATTTAAATATTTTCACTTGATGCCATTCCAAGCTGGTGTTCCCATATTCTTTTCTGCCCACTCAACCAAAGCTTCCTGCGTATAGTAATAGCACTTGCCAATTCTAGTAGCTGGCAACTTTCCATCCTTTGTAAGTGCAAGTACTCTTGCATAACTTATTTTTCCATCAAAAAAGTATGTAGCAACATCCTTAGCACGTAAAAAATTCGGTTTGCTGGTTTTCGCTAAATCATTCATTTCAACCAAGCTCCTTTCCGTAAATTAGTTACGTGTTTGTATCATTTTATTTTGTTACAAACGCTCACGTCTAATGCCATATCGTAGCATATGACACCATAACTCCCTGTATATCCTCTCTGATATACATGCAGAACTGCATTTTTCTTCCTAGTAATGAGCCTTTTTACAATACCACTCATATATATTTTCCCATTCTATATGTTATTGTTTTACCCCCCTTTCATTAACAGCTCCATTACTAAACGCATATATTTTATTTTATCTGCACCACTTATTACACCACAGAATACTGCACCATCAGCAAAGCTAGTATTCATCGCATTCTGCAAATATCTATAATAATACTAAATTAGTCTGCACCACGCTGCACCAATTAATTTACCACCATATATTTATCTTTTGCAGATATAGATATGCTGTCATCTTCTTCCTTCTGCTCGATGAAAAGCTATCTTCAAATTCACCAAAACATTCATCTGCTGCATTCAGTTACAACACTGAAATCCTGTGAAAATAAGTATTTCAAAAAGGTGCTTCAAATAAAAAACACCTTATTTTCATCAGAATTTGAAAATAAGGTGTCAATAAGGTGCGGAAATGAAAAAAGCGGTTTCCCAAAATCTGGAAAACCGCATGGTTACTGGTGATCCCGGCCAGAATCGAACTGGCGACCTACCGCTTAGGAGTTCGATAAATCAGTCCTTATCCTTATATAACGTCATCACCCTTAAACAGCTGAAAGCCTTGATATAACTGCGTTTCAGAAGTTTAAAGGCAGCGATAAATCGTCAGATAAATTACTGCTTATAGCCTTTAATATCAGGTAATTTTTCAAAATAAGGTGCGAATAAGGTGTCAAACACCTTATTCATAGCAATCTTCCATTAGCTTATACACATCAGTGATAGGATTAACTAGGTGAACAACTGCGCTATACAATCTACCTAAACTTCTAGTTGCTAAATAGATTAGCAATAGAACTTAACGGTATCAACACGATGATGTTGTTTCCACTGTAAGCAAATCAAAAAATGCTGTGCAGCGATAATCTCCATAAGTTCATTTATATCCTTCTGAGGCACATCGTCCTGCCTTTTGGCTAATACGCAGCCACCACTCTTTGTAAGCCAAATTTTAGTTGCATTTGGGCGTGGAACTCCTTTAGCTACATGCACATGCACTGGTTCATCATTTTCGTTGGACCAAAAATAGACAATATAACCTTTGATTGTAAAGATTTTAGGCAATTTTCATTCCTCCGTTAGCGCCATACTTATAGAATAAATGAGCATTGCTGTGCATGAATTGGTCAAAAATTTTCATTTCCTCATCTGTAAAACCATCTCTAATGATCCATTTGTAGCTAGGCAGCTGACATCTAGCTGTGTCAAATCCGTTCTCAGTAGGTCGCTCAAAATGAACCTCAACCTTTTGCAGACCATCTTCTTCAAACACATTTGTATATACAATTTCAGTGCCATCAGCAAGCGTAATGTAAGGATAAATCATAACAAGCGCCTCCAATCTATATTGAGAATTTATTTTACAAACCTGCTCTTAAAACAATTATACACTTAGTTTGGCTTACCAGCAAGTGAAAACCTGTGAGTAAGCGTCAAATCCACCGTGTATCAAAAAAATCAGAACCACATATCGGTCCTGGTATAAATCTTTATTTCTTGAAATTTACGCTGCATTCAGCTGGTGCATTTTCTGGTAGCAGCAAATCAACGCTGTCCTTTTGAGACAGGTCTATTTTTTTGGCAGCAGAAAGAACATGGACTAAATACTTAAATGGATCCAAGCGGTTCTCCTTTGCGGTTTCTACCAAGCTGTAGATAATTGCACTGCCTTGCGCTCCTCGCGGTGTATTGGCGAACAAGAAGTTTTTACGTCCAATTACAAAAGGTTTAATGCTACGCTCAGCTCTGTTATTATCTATTTCTAAACGACCATCCTTAAGATAGTTCATAAGGTATGGCTTTTGGTTTTCTAGATAAGTCAAAGTTTTTCCCAAGGCAGATTTTGGTGCAGCATTTAAGTTTTTTGCCCACGCAAGGCTCAAGATAAAGCTCTACGCACTTCAGCATCCAGTTAGACACATGGTATTGACAACTTGCAAACTGTTATCCATATTGTAACACACACTCCAATTCAGTTTAATTAAAGTGTTTAGAAGTGTTTACAACACTCCTAAACACTAAAAAAGCACATTGAACGATGTTCCATGCACCTATTATATATTACTGAATTGAGATTTTATATCCGCGTTATATTTGACGCTTACTTATATTTGACGCTTACATCCTTTCAAGCGATAACGGAACAAGTTGTTCCAGTAACTTCATTATAAATCCCCTTGATCCGAGAATCAAGGGGATTCTGCTTAATGGAACAGTGGTGCACAGAATTTTGAGCACCAAGGCAGTCACATTTGATTCAATGCATTTAAAAGCATCTCTTTGTATTCATCTGTAACCTGCTGCGGTCCAACGATTTTTATTTTTCCGTTGAAACCGAATACCCAGCGATAGAAGGTAGTGCTGGTGCATGCACTGACCGTTGCTTTAAAATGATCCGCATCGACCGGCTCGCATTCAAAGTCTGTGCCGAAATTATCGATCAGGTATTTCATGACCAACACATGGCAATACAGCTGCACTTTGACCGGTTCTTCGGTATCATACATCCGGAATACATGTCTGCTATAGTCTGCCGGAGTATAGTCCTCTGGCGGCATTACTACGATCTGGTTGAGGATCTTCGGCTGCTCTGCGATACGATCCAGACGGAAATTTCGCATCTCCTGGCGCTCATCGCAGAAGCCGCGCATGTAATAGTAATCGCCGTCCCAGATCAACGTGTACGGACTAACCGTATACGGATTGCCGTCGTTTGTGACATAGCGCTGCTTTGCAATATCAAAATCAGTGTAGTAGAACGAGATCTTCCTCTTGGTATCGATCGCTTCGTTGATTGCATCGACGATGTAATATCCATGTTCATTCTCAGACTTCACGCGCCCTGCAGCATAGATATGCCGACGAAGCTTTGCTGCATTCTGAGAATTGGTCAGAGTAAGCAGTTTGGTAATCAGCTCTTCGCTTTTTCTCTGGGTGATGAATTTGGAAGACGCGATTGCATCGACCAGCACCTTGAGCTCTGGAAGCTCATACACATGTCCATCATAGTAGTACTTGTTCTGCGTAGACTCATAGTGCTCGATATGAAGGCCGCAGTCATGGAGCATAGCAAGATCATCGCTGATCGTGTTGCGGGAGACCTTAAAGGAATAGTCTTCCTTGAGGATCTTCATCAGCTCAGCGGTCGATAATGTATGCTCGGCGTTGGTGTGTTGAACAAGGTGTTGATATAAGTATAGAATTCTTAGTTTCGTGCCATTTTCCATTCGATATTCCTCGCTTGTAAAGAAGCTCTGCTATTTCTGTATTAATGAGAAGTACTCCTCGAGAATACGTTCGCAACGTGCTTTGATAAACGCATTTGTTTCTAAATCAATTCGGCTCCAAATGGGGGAGGCAATTCTAACAACGGCTAAATCACGATTGTATGTCATAAAACCCTTGTTCGTGAGAACAGTAATCGGATATCGTACAATTGTCTTTCCTGCTTGGTTGCGATCATTCGGATATTTTACGAATGAACTATCATCTTTTTCTCTTAAGAGACCCGCTGCAGCGCGTTCCTGATAATATGTGAGGAAATAGTCTACAATATCAGAAAGAGACATTTCTCCATTGCTGGACGCCCCGTTAAGCAGAGCCATGATAAGAACTGGTTTGTAAGAATAATTTACCCTCATATGAGATATTTCTTGCATAAAGCTTTCATAGAGAGTAGAACTATCTTTATCACGAGTATTCAAAAACTGTTCAACAGTATCTTTTGTATACAGCGGAACTACTCGATCTGCTACAACATCGCCGGTTTCGATTGCTTTCAGAAAATCGGCTTCTTCAACATTGAAAATGCGAGCAATTTGAGAAACTGTAAAATATTCTGATTCCTTGGATTGCGGATCCAAAAGAATCCTGGAACTCTGATTACGTTTCTTTGCTAACGCCTCTAGTAAAGAAATAGGATCTCCAAAATCACTGTCTTTGAAATCCTCAATATTTATACTGGTTATAGAATTAGTCTCCATCATATACCCCTTTGCTTCTTTAACATTTTCATAAGAGCAATTGGATCATCCAACATCTCGAAAGCATTCTTGTCTACGTCGGAATCTGTCAAATAAGTAGAGGTTGTTGCTTCACTATGGCTATGCTCTGATGTATATGATGTATCGTAGGCTTTCTGCGCTTCAAAGAGTAATTCTAATGGATTGATTTCATTCGCCTTAATATAGCTAAATTCATCCATATAATTCTGAACATCATACAAGAAACATTCCTTATCAAAATATTGTTCCTCATTACGATCTTCTCTACATTGATAATCGTACTTCTGGAAATCAGGAAACAAACGATAATCCTCTTGTGTATCAATATCGTAATAATCTTCGGAGTAGTATTTATAATAGCTCAAAAAATCCTCGTTGTTTTCTTCGGTCGGAACATAGCAATCCGGAATTGATAACACAGCGCTAACAACGCCAGAGTAATAATCATAGAAATCTGAAGAATCGTTCCGGAACAGAAAAACATTGTACAACAAATCCCAATTGATTAAATGATTTATTACTGGAGAAATAACACAATCTAGACCTATGCTGCTTCCTTTAATACACGAGCAACCAATCAGCAATCCTTCACTTGAAACGAAAAGAAAAATATTAAATCCAGTAATCGCTTTATTAATGATTTTCATTAAAGCGATAGCGGCTCTTATTGAGTCAGTACCTTCATTTAGATCAACCAATATCGTTCTGCAGTTAATCTTTCGGTTCAATGATGATAATCGATAGTGACAGTAGTTAATTTGTTGATCAAATCGACTAATGATTTTTCGTTCATTTAAAGTGTATATCTCGTTTCGATTTCCTTGAGTGTATATTAGTCGCTCAAGAGATTGCTGCTCTTTTGAAAAGTCTTCCGGCCATAACCAGCAAGCGCGCATGAAGGCACAAGCTGAATCAAAAGAAAAACCGTTTTGTAAATCTTGAAATAATTCATATAGTTCGCTTGAATTACTTGCTTGTACCTCCATAACATCACCTCCTTACTTGTTTAGAATTTTATTAATAGCATCCTCAAGCGCTTCTCCATCCTGGGACTCATAAAACTCCTTTGTAAACTGATACATTTTCAATAAGAATGCATCACGATCCAAACACTCATCAACAAACTGCTCGTGAAGCACCTCTAATCCGCCAAGAAAATACGAATTGTATACTGCCATATTCTCAGCTATGATTTTCCGATCTTCTTCAGTTTTCTCTGAAAAATTGAACGCTCTAAAAACACGTTTATCAACATCCGGTTCAGAGTCTACATCAAGCAGCATAAGAATTTGATAAACAAACTTTAACTCTTGGCTTCTCTTAGTAAGAATTGCGGCCAGCATACCAGCTTCGCCAGAGACAGAATTATCAATCTTACCTTTTCTGTTGTAATGAAAACCAATAATAGGGCATGTGATATACGCATCAATATATGCCTTGAAGATTTTGAAATTGGCATGCTGATCTCTATCCGGAACATTACCTGCCAACTCACATAAATCTTTCCAGTAGTTGGCGTGTTTTCCTGTTATTTTAAAGTCATTATTAAACATCCTAAACCTCCACTGGAATAATATGTGTGCTGGTGTCAATTTCTCTACCTTCAGCATCTACATCTTTTGCAATCACATAGCTTCGACCAACGAAACGGTCCAGATCATCAGCGGCATAGTCCCAATCCTTTTTCATAACAGCCATAATGACCTGATTGGCAGTGCGCGGAAGAATCTTACAGATATTATCGATATGGATCTCATCAACATTGGAGAACGGAGCATCCATGACAAGAGGATACACCTGACCTAATTGCATTTCCTGATCGTCCAGAATCTTATCTTTCGCCATTGAAACGAGGCTGGCAATAAATGCAAAACTCTTTACAGCTTTAAGACCGTCAGATTCTTCTGTTTTTATATCACTATAGTGAACACGATATTTCTCATCGATGATAATTGATCGTTCACCATGATACATTTTTAAGAAGTTATCATTTACTCTCTGCTGAAGCTGAGAACGAACAGTATCTTCTTTCTCCATATATGTTTGATTGAGCCATTCATAAACCGCCTGAGAATATGCAATCAGCCTATAAATACGCTCATTCTTTTTACTGCTCTTTGCATATTTAGAAATGGTATCCTCACAATTGCTAATGTTTCCTTTGCATCGACCGATACTCTGAGTAGCTTGGTCATAATCGCTCTTTGCTTCAAAATAACGAGCATGTGCATCTTTACGCTTAGCTTCAATCGATTTTGCATCAGTGTCATCAATGATGATATTTGCTTGTTTTTGATAATCATCATCAAGCTGACCCAGGCTACGTTGGATGAATCGAATTTCTTTATAACATCGTTCTAATGTGGTTAAAAAATTTTCGCTTCCTGCCATGTATCCTTCAGCCTTGTTTCGATAGTTTGAAACAACAGCTCCAATATGTTCTGGCGGTAACTTGCGTCTTTCTTCCATGATTTTCTGGTATGGAAGTGTATTGGGATCTAAATGAGTGCCGCAAATACAGTAGCCTCGTTCTAATAAATAGTCGATTGAGTCTTGATCCATACCAGGAACACATTCCGTGCTTTCTTTTACAGTCTCTAACAACTCCATCGTTTGCTTAAGTGCAGGATACAAATGGACGTGTATTGAATGCGTCAACCATAGCCTGGACAGCGTTTTCTAATTTTTGCTTCTCCGATTTGATAGTTTTTTCAAGTCGGTCTCTTTCAGCTTTCGCTTTTTTAACCTGGTCAACATCACTCTTGGCGAGTTCTGCGCTGTACTCCTTCTCTTTATCGCTCCAATACTGCATCTGCTGGTCTGCGTTTACCTTATCCTCTTCGTACTGTGCTAACTGACGCTTATAAGTTTCAATGGCGTCTTTAGCTTTCTGAGCATTCGCATCCCCTGAAGTATCAATGCTTCCTTGGAATCCTTTTAAAACTTTACCCAGATGATCCCTTGCATTTTCTAGAACATCGAGACGCATCAAGCCTCGAACGGCTTTTGATAAATCTGCTCTGTTTGCAATGCCAGAAATACGCTCGCCTCCAAAGAAAAAATAATCTGACAAATCTTTAGGCAACACCCGATCCATTGACTCAGTAATATTTGATCTATCTATTGGAGTTTTAGTTTGTCCATCACTTTGTAAATACTCTAATGTGAGTTTTTCTTCCGGCTTCTTGTTTAAAGAAACCTCGGTGGTGCCATTAGTAGTTGCTTTGCGATCACTACAAACATATCTAAAAAGGCGGCGCAAAGTGTATTCTTTGTTATCGTGAGTGAAATTCACTGCAACCCATGTATCTTGTACATCGCCGACCTGCATGTTAGCGCGTACTTCACTGTTAAGTAAAACAGGATCCTCGAAACCGTTTTTTCCGTACAAACACCATTCGAATGCTCGGACGATCGTGGTTTTACCAGAAGTATTGATGCCAATTAAAACAGTAACATTTTTCTCTGGATCAGTTGAAAACTCAACAGACTGCCTGCCAATATACTGGCGGAAATTATACATTTCTAGTTGATTGATGATCATCTCTTGTCTACCTCCGCAATGATAAGCTTTTTGATTTTTTCTTCCATAGCTGGATTAGACTCTTTTTTTACGATGTTATCAGTCTCCATTTGAAGAATTCTAAGCTTAATCGTGTTTAGCTTCTTCTCATCAAGTTCTGAATTCGACTGCATCAAAATCCACCTCCGTATCCATGTCCGTTATGTTATATGTGACTTCAATATCATTAATAAGCTCATCAGCATCTCTCGAATTAAGAGAAATTCGCCCAAACTCTTTTATTCGGCTAAGTTCCCGTTTAGCCAAAGCACGACCACATAGGTAATCACTACCATAAGGATCAACTTCATTTAACGGTCTTATTAGCGTTACAAAATCATAGATTACCGCATAAGGTTTGTCAGGGGCCAATCTAAGAACACGTCCGCGTCTCTGTATATATTCTTTAGGATTTGTTGTACTGGCCAAAATGAAAGCTTTCTTTATACTTGGAATGTTGACACCTTCATCCAAACATTTAATGGCAACAATTGCTTGGTACGGATCTGCTTCGGCAAAACGTCGTTTTATCTCGTCGCGCTCTGCAGCAGATTCATTTGAAGTAAAGTGTGTCACCTTCATTTTTAGTTCATTTCCCAACAATTTAGAGACTGCTACTATCTGGCGTTCGCCTTCCTCATCGGCCGAGAAGGTGTCTTCGTTGTAATCAGATAACCTAGTCGCACCACAATAAATCAGCATGTGAGTATCGGATGCAAACGGTTCAATGACTTCCCTTAATGCCGATATTTTTTGCCTTGCTCCAGCAATAATGCGAGATCGAGATAGTAAAAGCATTTTTCCGCGCTCGGTAATATTCAACTCTCCATGCTTAGTCATATGGCACTCTTTGGAAATCTGATATGATAAATCTTTATATTTTTCTAATTCATCGTCATCTAAATAAACCACGATTGGATAGTAGTAATAAGGTGTTAGTTTTCCTTCTCTAATTGCTCGATCCAACCCGTACTCAATGCACTTTTTACCAAAATAGTTGATGAGATTTTGTGTGCCTTGAGGATCTCCGTGCCTTTCTAATGTTGCGGATAAAGCTAATCTAAACTGGAAATTAGGATTAAGCTTTTGACTGAGATTTGCAGAACCGAAGTTATGCGCTTCATCGACAATCAACAGAGTGTCTTTTCCTAATCTATTGAGCAACTTCTGTACAAAAGCTGATGAATAGGTAGCATTAGTGGTCACAAAGCAGAATGCATCGATAACACCCAACTCAAAATCTAGGACATCATTCTCTAATCGAGTTTTCCAGTTCTTTTGCGGTGAAGAAGAATAGCCTATTGTTGGGCGCATGTTAAACTTGACAATATCTTCAACCCACTGGTCAACAAGATGTTGATATGGTGCAACAATTATTACTGCCAGACGCTTATTAATCTCAAATGCTTTTGCCGCAGCTCCAAGTCCTGTGTATGTTTTACCGGTACCCGTTGCCATGTCGAATATGCCATGAAGTCTATTATCAATCCATGCATCGATTGCTTCTGTCTGGTATTCATGTAACGATACGCCTTTAGGAATTGTGGGAATTCCAGCAACTAAAGGAGATAATTCATATGTATCCTCTTCTTCAAAATAGTCGTTTCCATGATTTGAGGAATTATATTTTTCATAAGGAACTAATTTGTCTTTTACAACCTTAGGAAATTCTAAAACAGTAATATTTTCTTCTCGACTCGACCAAAGTGAATCAAAATCACGCTCCAAGTCGCGGACTCGCTGCAGGTCTTCCTTCACAAGGGAGTTGAACACAACAATAGATTCATAATTATTATGAAAAGCATTGATTGTTTCGTTCATAGAGCCAGTAAAAGCAACCATATTCCCATACTCGTCATAAATTACGCCGATTTTTTCATGGTACATTCCTGTTGTTTTCTGGGGTGGAGTAAATGCAACCTTTATTTCCAAGATGCCATTTGCAATAAGTTGTGATAACCATCCCAATCGTTCCTTATCGGAGTTATTCTTTGGCTCTTTAATCTCTCGCAATAATGCATTTGCTACAATATTACGAGCTTCGTATCCCTTTTGAATTGCTTCTATATCTTCTTCTGAAAGCAATGGGGATACGATAAAACGTATCTTTCCTCCGTTTTTAACCAGTCTGGCTATTCCCTTTGATAGTTCTATTAATGCGGTGGAAGAGAAGAATCCAACAGCTCGTTTATACAATACAGACTGTTTAAGAACCGGCAGATAAAACTCTTGAACAACATCATTTTTATTTGTCTTATATCCACGTAAGAGATTTAGACTTTCATATCCCATAACATACTCCTTAAAAGATCACTGTGAAATCCATTGTTTCCAATTTCTGCTTTGCTTCGTCTAAGTCTTCTTTCGCGATACTGACACACACTCCACAGTAAGCCTTATCTTGAACCGGGGTAGGTGCAATTTCTACAGTAATTCCATTTGCCTGTAGAATTTCTTCTGCCTCAAAAACATCACTTGTTCTATAGAACACTAAATGCATTATGCTAACTCCCTAAGTAACTCAATAAATCGTGCTATTTCGTTTTTCGTGTTCATATAATTGACACTCACTCGAACAGCTCCCGTTTCAACAGTGCCAAGTGTGTGGTGAGCCAAAATAGCACAATGAATTCCACCTCGAACACAGATGTCATTCTTATCTAAGTAGGCAACAACATCACTTGATGAGATGTTTTTTACATTGAAACAAATCGTCGAAACTCTAGGTTTATCTACTTGATAAACTTTAACATGCGGTAATGTTAATAATCCTTCGATTAGATATTCAGTCAATTCGAACTCGGTCTGCTTGATGCTATTGATATTTTCTTCAATAAATTCAATGGAACTCTTCAAGGACCAAATTGCAGGCATATTTAGTGTGCCGGCCTCGTATGCTTCCGGATATATTTTAGGGTTCACATACTCCTCACCATGGATTCCTGTCCCGCCTTGAATCAGCGGAGGGAAATCAAGAGGCATGCATGAACATAAACCACCGACACCGGGCATTGCATATAAATCTTTATGTCCTGTAAACGCCAGGAAATCGATATAGTCTCTATCCATTTTTACGATTTCTTTGCCACCACCCTGCGATGCATCGACAAAAACAGCAATGCCCTTAGAGTGGCACAAGGCACCAATTGACGCATTGTAGACTAACTGACCCGTCAAATTGCTTGCTAACGTAATTGCAACCAATTTTGTATTTGGACGAATATACTCTTCCAACTTTCCGCGTGGGTTTTCAATGGCCTCTTCTGGAAGAATAGAATATGTAATTATCTCGGCTTCTTGTAAAGTGTGAAGCGGGCGTAATACGGCATTATGTTCATAGCAACTGATTAGAACATGATCACCTTTCTTTAAGTAACCGTTTAAGAATAAGTTGATCGCCTCTGTTGAATTCTTGGTAAATACCACATTTGTCTTACTTGGATTGCCAAAGAAGCGATTTACTGTTTTTCTACTTTGATATAGTAATCTAGACGCTTGAACACCCAACTTATAGCTTCCTCTGCCTGGGCTGGTTCCAATTTCCTGTGCATAATACATATAGGCTTCATACGAGACATCCGGTTTATTCTTTGAAGTCGCAGCATTATCAAAATAAATCATTCTATTTCACCTCGCGCATCTTCATTGTCTGCGGGAAGATTCTTTTTTCCTGCAAGAACCTGACACGTAATGCAGCCATTGTAAAATTTAGCAATACATTTCGAACATTCTGCCAGATTCTGTTTGCACTTTGTTTCATCAATGATATATCGGTGGTCTCCCAAGGTGTTAATCGCTCCATACGGGCAGATAGAATCGCACGCCGAACAGCGAATGCAATATTGATACTTTCTAAGCTGACACTTAATTCTATTTACCAATAAAAGAACATCGGTACCCTTAGTAGGAAGCACCTTTAACACCGGTGTGCCCCAGGTAATTACAAAATCGCATACTTTTCTTCTCGGATAAATGACATTTCCGCGTGAATCCAAGACTTCCTTCTCAGTAACAGAAATATATGTTGCTTCCACCTTGTCAAAAATCTCTAAGTGCCCAAACGGTTTTAAAAATTCTAAAACATCTCTGTTGATTTTTTTCTTGATGATAATATTTCTTGCTCGATCGGACAGGTTACATGCAGTATCTGTAATTGTTACATTTCTGGTTTGAAGGCCACTTGCTCCTTTTCTGGTTTTCCACCGGCCATTTTCTACGTAATCTTCGATGTCTTCTTTTTCTGTTTTTGTTGCAAAATCCCAAAGTGTAGCTTTCCATTTTTTTGCCAGCTCAGGGAAATAAATGTCAGTGAGCATCATTGACCAATCTGAATTATTCGGGCAACACCAACATCCAACTCTTTTATATCCCCATCTGTATGCGTCATTAAATCTAACTCCACGGTAAAAGATATATAGCCAAACGTCACAGTCAGACCATTCTATAATAGGCATGGCATTAATTTGTGAGCCGATTTTTGAATGATCCTGTGTTCTTTCATAATTTTGACGTTCTCTGGATTCACTATGTCTAATACCCAAAAACGTCAAACTGTTTCCATTCAAATTCTGATACTCCGAGTTCAAATTGCTGGTCTTGAAAATCGTACAGCACCATCTTTCAAATTTGCTCGGAGGTCCAAAAACATTACAAAGCTTAAAGAAATCGTTTTCTGTTTCACTCGGAATCATTGGAGTAAACGGATTTTCCAGCCTGAAATAGTCATCTACGTAAACATGAGTGGATGGGAATTCAAGTGTAGTATCTCCGAAATAATGAATTATAGACTCATCCTGAAGGGCATCTCTTACAAGACGACTTACAGCAGTTGAGTCTTTTCCTCCTGAAAAAGAAACCGTAGGCATATACTGAACCGTAGAATCCGATTTTAGTCTTTCGACAAGATTAACAATATATTCTTCAGCTTCAAAAATCAGCTCTTTAATATACTGCTCGTTAGCAGCCAAAAATTCCTCCACGCGAGGGAATGTATCGTCAATAACGATGTCTGATCTTAAAGACTCTGCGATTTTCAAATGCTCTTTGCTTTTGTAATAATCAATGTACGGCAACCTAATTCGTTCACCATTTATGAGGTAATAGCTGCTACCCAAGTACCAAACTTCGCAGTCAGTAACATCTCGCCCCAAGATGCAGGAAAGGAGCTTCCTTTCCTGCATAAACACTGGATTACATACCCCTGTCGTAGACAACGATTTACCCTCCGTACCACAGAGCGGGCATATTCTTTTTTTAATCACCGGCACCTTGCAATGTGGACACCAGTAAACCGTATTCACCATATTATTCCTTTCCCTCCATCAGATCATTTAAAAGTGAAAGAAGAATTTGAACCTTATCATCATAGGAAATCGATAAGCCAAAATTACCCAGAGTAGTATGGATCTTATTTTTAACTGTGACCCCTAGATTAGATAAAGCGCCGTTATCAAACACAATTTCCTTCTTAGCTCCAGAAGCTGTTGTTAGAGTCATACGTGTTTCGCTACCGCTTAAGGTATCACTTACAACATATTCATCTATCTTCTTTTTGATTTCTACCAAACGTGATTCAAATTCATCAACATGTTTGTCGCTCCAGTAAGATGACTCTATTCCGGTTAATGACTTTGATAGTTTTGTTATTATTTCATCGTCAGAAATGTTCTTTCCGATGCCACCAACAAACTCTAAAAACGCATTTGTGTAGTAATCAAACGATCTTTGTCGCTTTGCTTTCCATTCATTTTCATAAACTTCCAGCAATGCTTCACGGAGCGACGTTGCGCTTGGCATATTAATCAATCGCAAGATTGTGTTCTTTATATCTTGCATTAACTGCTTTTGAGCACTCTCTAATTCCACTTTACTATCTTTAACAACAGTAAGGGTTGCATCGTAATCTCCCGTCAATCCTTTCAGCTTTGCAAAGAAAAACGTTGAAAAGCTAGCATAGCTGCGCTCCATTAACTGGCGATATTTTTGGGTTTGATCAGAAATGTATTTTTGAGTTGTTCTCGAAAATTTAGTTACCGATTTATAATGGCTGAGCATTCCATCATAAATTGCTTTTAAACGGTTCTTGGCCAGCACCGCCGGATCGATATAAGGTGAGAACTCAGCTTCTAATTGATCCATATAAGACAATTGTTCTTTAGTCCAATCAGCAACGGTAAACATGTAATCGTTAGGACGCTTAACAATCTCTTCAAACAACTCCGCCGTTAATTCCTGTTCAGAGCCATGACTAGATATGATCAATGTTTTTTTGTAGGGAGCCAAGACTCCAGCTAACAATAATGAAAGATAACCATCCCTTAAGCCGTAAGGCGGCTGCTTTAATTTTGAATATACCTCGCCAAATTCGACATTGCCTTTTTTTGCTCTAGCAAGTGTATCAGATAAGAATGTACGTATGACATCCTGCGGACGGAATCCGTCTTCCAATTCATTACTCTGGCAATCGTCGCTTGTGACTATAAAGTTGTTCTTTGCTAAAACAGAGCGAACCGCAATATAGTCCGGTGATAAATACTGCAATCCAAAATAGTCCTTAGAGTTTCCTCCGCTAATAATAGCCCTGATCGCGTTTTTCTTTGCGGCAGTAATACTTCCTGAAATCACATTCTTATTAATGAGTTCATTATTAACAAGAAGCGTATGAGGGAATGTCTTAAGCATTACGTCACTTGCCAAGTCAGAAACACCTTCCATTGAGGTGATTGAGCGCTTGTGCATTCCATCGCAAACAACAAACCCATCACTTCGGAAATGCTTCCATTCATCTAACATAGACGAAATAGCAGCAATAATCTCATTGATGTTATACTGAAGTTCCTTTTCAAATGCTGGGTCTTTCTCAATATATTTTGCCTTTTGGCTTTCCAAGTATTTTGCGGCAATATACTTTTTGACTGTGGAAATAAGCTGAACACAGTCCGTATTTACCCAAACAACGGACTGCCTTAGTGCTTGTGACGACTCTACAACCATCTCAGGAGTGATGTCCGAATTGCCTACAAGCATCACAAGTAATCCATCGTATGTGACCCCTAATTTATTGATCACGGAAGACTTAGTTAAGTCTTCAAATGTCGCATATACCGGTACAAAAACTCGTGAAATCTTGTACTTTCTATTGTAGCTGTATGGATATAATACAAAATCTACAAAGTAATCATTCAAGGCTTTTATAACCGAATCCTCACCGATACGAAAACTTTCTTCTTCAATCATCGCCTCAACATCATAGATACTGGCATCGAAAAAGTCGTATCGGTCATAGGTGCCCGAATACTTTAGGATCTTTTTCTCACAGAGTCCTTCCAAAGCATTAGCAAGCACATCTTTTGGGCAATCAATCGTACTTAGTATTGTCCGTCGATTTGCGATCAAAGCTCCTGCATCATTAATTATGCCGATTGTAGCAACAACTTTAAGAATTCGGACCTCTGGAGAGTCATCAAATTCGTCACTGTGATTTTTGGCCAGTGCAGTTTGAAGATTTTTATACCAGGTATAGCTGTCGTCGCTCTGGACAGATTTGATGCTTGGTTCAAAATAGTTATAAATGTCATCTATTCCGACAAAGTGAAATTCATCTAGCTCATGCTTTTGAAGAAAGCGATATAAACTGTTCTCATCTTTTCCAGCCAGAAATGTAAAAAATGTTCTATCGTTTTGGGCGACTCTCTTCGAAAGACGGTCTAGTGCAAATAAAGCAATCGGATGAAGAGGGAATCCACCTTCAAAAGGATTTACATCAGATGTAGCATTTACTAAAAAGCCTTTAAAATCCATGGCATCTGAATAAATGCGATTAAGCTGATCAGTAAACTGTTTTTCGAACACTTCCCAAACCGAAGGAACCTTTACCAAAACACTTTTTATTAAAGATAGACACTGGTCTTGTTTACTATTAATAGAATCAGCTTTATAACGTCCCTCCACCTTTTTCCATTCAGCGGAAACACTTTTTCCGTAATGTTGTGTATACTGGCTGATTTCTTTGTGAGAGACCAAAAGAATGTGATTGTTTCCCTCGCAATGATCGCAAAACTCGGCCAGATCCTGGACAGACTTTACTTTTATTCTTTTAAGGTTATCTTCCATATAGCGGCCAAACTCATCGAATATGAATAAAATGCCGCTATAATCCTGCGCGATCGCTGCGTTTGCCTGATTTATGGTGTCAGACATATTTGTTACTTCATAAATGTACTTAACACCGAAAGTCATCGCGGAAAAGATACGTTCAAAAGCCTTTTCTGCGCGAGGATCAAATGCTTCCAGTTTCTGCTCAAGTCCTTCCAAACTGATTTTCTCTTCGGAACAGACATCACGAAGTCTCAATTCAGAATCAGAATTTGATTTCCACTGATTGATTAATGCTCCAGCCTGATCGTAAAAAGTCTTATACTGGATGTGTATATTCATAGCATCGAGTTTCTTCTTTAACGAGAAATAGATGCACCTATCGAAATCCTCAAAATCAAAAACTATTGGAACCACCAAGAGTGGTTTACGAGAATCATCCTTAACATATGCTTCGATATCATTCGCAAGAGAAGCATCTAAGCTCTGAATTCTCTCAATAAATGTTTTATACGCAATACCATCAACGAATGATTTTCCGATTAGCTGACTCAAAACAGTAAGTAAATGAGATTTTCCAGTTCCATATGAACCATAAAGAATTCTTGCGTGGTTATAGGATTTTGCTCTAACCATGTCTGTAAAATACTCGCGAAGAAGTTTTATGGTTGTTTCATTCGGAATAAAACGCAACAGCTTTGTGTCGTTTTCAATATCAAATTGAATGTTGGCAGAATAGGTGTATTCTCCTTCCTGCCGTATTAAATCACTATATGACATTTGTTTTTACCTTCCAATCGTATGATAGTACGCTTCAAGGATCTCTTCCGCTACAGCATCATGCACTTCAAAATATCTATTTCCGAAATTGTTCACCAGACTAATATATCTATTATTTTCTAACTGCTGTAACAACTCGAGCAGCGTAGAGTAGCTAAGATTCATATACTTGCCAACTTGATTACTGCCCTCTAACAAACTATCAATTCCAATCTGACGATTTTCAAGCAAATGATCTTTATTATCTAACAAAATACATGCCCAGAAAATATCAAGAGGAACATCTTTTGACCGTATTTTTCTTTTTTCAAAGCGACCATTTCCTTTGTATTCAATTAGCTTTAGCGGCGCAAAAAACGGAATGGTATCTTCTTCAACTATTTTGCTTATCGAAAATGTCTGGTCGCTAACATATGTGTTTTTAAAACAGTCAAATTCTTTTTCAACAACCTTCCGCGCATAAGAACCGCCTTCGCGCTGAATATAAGCGTATAGAGCATCTGCAAACTCATCTTTTGAGAATGTAGGAGTATCAAATATATTAAACGCCCAATTCCAAGCGGTGGCATTATCACAATCCCTTGCGAGATGTCTATGAAAAAGCCACAACGTTCCCTTATCGATACAATAGGGGTCATATCTCTTGACAAGTTCTGCAATACTTGTGAGAGAATGGACAATGCCGAGCTGATCTTTACCCTCGTTTGCAATTCCCATAACACATGACCAATAGCGCATCGCTTTGATCATTACGCGTCCAACGCCAATAGCGTCTACCGCTATCAGTTCATTATTTGGTGAAAAAATATGATTATCATCAGTAATAGCATCCATGATTTTTGTAGGCCAGCCATTTCTGATGTAAAAAGATCCATGTTTATTCAGCAGCATTTTGAATTTCCTTTCAAAGAACAGAATTCTTTTTTATATATTTTCCTGTTTTAACACGTGCATCTTGTGGCTTTTCTGCATCGTCCGGAATGGCCCAATATGAACCAATTTTGATTGCTCCAGGGATCCTTCCACTTGCACAAAGATCACTGATCCATCTCGGTGAGATTCCCCATTTTTCTGATGTTTGCTTTATTGATAAATAATTCATACATTACTCCATATCAAATAAACGCTTATAATAATCTATAAAATATTATACTCCCAACCTCGCGGAAAATCAAGTCACAGACCCTTCCTTGTGCTCAATATTTTGTGCACCTCACTAATTCGCAAGCAATGTTTCCTTGGCCAAGTCCTGCGAAAACTGCGTTATCCCTTTTCGGGACAACTTGCTTGTTGGGATAATCCCAACCCCTTATCGATCATCACTTCGTGATGGCTGCGCATTCCTGCGGAACGCTGAAAAACAGGGCCCGAGTAACAGCACCTTGTCTGTTACCCGAGCCCTTTCCCATATCATACTTTAATGAATTTGATTTTCCTTTTGGTGCCTCTGCTCCTCCTCTTTGCGTTCCGCATCGTAGAGGGAAGCGATGTTTCTCTGTGCAATCAGAAGATCCTGAGCCTCATTTTTTACCTGACGGTACTCTGCGTAAGCCCGCTCTTGGCTTCAATGACCTTCGGATGCACATTGGGTTCTAGCAAAAGCGCCGTAATGGTATCTGCTGCCATAGAATCAGCAGGCTCATCTCCAAAAGTCATAGCCGGTTCGTCCGCCAGCATTGCTTACTCCTTAACGGCCTCGCGGGCCTCAAAGGTACGGGCATTTTCGAAAATATGCTCCTCGCTGTCATAGTGGAATACATGATTAGAGAGTCTGTCCGCAGGGGCAACCTCGGCTTCGTTTACGCTGCGAACAATATCTTCCAGATAACTGAGATCCATGCTTCCGTCATCGGCAACAAGCAGTACTTCATGGATTGAAGAAGGAAGGACATAGAAATCACCGCCCAGCGTTTCGGCTGCCTGTTCCAGAAAGTCCGGATACTGGATCGCACAAGCGCCGTTCTTGGCCCCCTCCACGGTGGCTACCCACATGGGCGAAGGCTCATCCGGTGCAAACAACGCAGCGGCATCGCCCATCAGGTCACGCATAACATCGGTCATATTTTGAAGCGTAGCGGGATGGGTCTGAACTGCTGCTTCCAGAGCCTCTTCGTGAAGCTGGTCTGCAGTAATACCGTAAGAACGGAGCATGCTGTCGGTGACGAGGATGCTGGAAAATTCCTTCGCACTGTTGCTCATCTCAAAGCGATACACGATGGACATATCCTCCACATTGCGGTGGGGTATCTCGGAAAGCTTCTCCTCATTTCCGGCAGTCGGAATCATCTGAAGGATCAGCTTCTCCTTCATCTGCTCATAATCGTTCAGAACATGCTCATCGAACTGAGGCATATGGCTGATCTGATCGGAAATACCATGCGCGATCTGATCCATGACATCATCCATGTTGAAATCCTCGCCGAGATCCTCAAAAAAAGCCTTCAGATTCGTGGTTGCCGCGATATTGCTGTTCTCAGGGCGAACCGCCATTCCGATATAAGACTCGCCCTGCAGCTTGCTTACCTCCTGAAGGCTGATGTCCAGTTCGGGGAAGCGGTCACGCATCTCATCGATGACCTGGGCTTTAAACTGTTCAAAATTCATAGGTCAGTCCTCCTTCTTCGCCAGCCAATAACCGCAAACGGTTCTGCCGGTTTCGTCAGTAATGGTCATAACGTGCCGATTCAAAAAGAGCATAGCGGTAAGAAAATCCATGGCAGTGAGTTCTTCACATTCGACCCCGTCATCACCCACTCTGGCGATATAAACGGGATCCGTAATCGTGATATCATCCTCACTTTCCCAAGTATGCTCCATATAGTGAAGGAACAGATCCTCCGTGATCTCAACACAATGGAACGTCTGCTCATCTTCAAAGCCGGGAAACCTCGACATGGCCTCTTCTTCCCTCATCAGCTGCACACCCTTGCTGGGAACGGCATAGAGAACGGTGGCATCCATATATTCGATGTCATCCTTGTCCCAATCATCGTCCTCTTCCTCGCACTTTTCAGGCTCTTGGGGATCCTTCCTCTGAAACATATTGCAGAACCTGGAAAGTGCGATGGCGCTGGTGTAGAACACCTCTGCCATATTTGTAACCTGGACAAGGAACGTATTGGCTTCTTCCTCTTTCATGCCAGCCCGCAGTTCCTGCAGCTGCTTCATCATTTCTTTTTCGTTCATTGATTCGTACTCCTTTTTTGTGTTTTTGATAAAAGAAAAGCACCATCAAAAGCGTTTCTTCTGACAGTGCTTAGGGTACCGGTATTCGATTAGCGCTCCTGATCGCGGGCTTTCTTTTTCTGCCACTGATCCAAAAGCTTGATGATGGTGTCCTGCATCTGCTGTGCCGTGTAGGACCTTGGGAAATACTTCCTCAACTGCTCATTTCGGAAGGTGACTCGTTCAAGATCACCTTTCTTCACCTCGTTCATGATCTCTCTGGCAGAGTCCATGGTGAAATCGCCTTCCTGTGCGAGCTTTTTCAAACGCTGCGTCTGAGAAAGAGAAGGGGCTGCCTGCACCTCATCCATGGCCTGCATGAAGATCTCCTGTTCCTCCGGTGCAAGATACGAAAGTTCAACAGCTGGATTGAAAGAAATTTGCTTCTGATCGACCATCTCCAGAAGCTCGGGGATCAGATTGGTGAGACGGATATAGCGTTGGATCTGATTACGACTTTCTCCGAGTTCCTCCGCCATAATCTGATCGGTCCTTTTTTGTGTCCCAACTTGGGACACATTTTCTTTTGACGGGAGACCGACCTGCCGTTTCATTGCTTCCATCTTCATCTTATGCGCAAAAGCTCTCTCACTGGGCAGAATGCTTTCACGCTGAAGGTTGGAATCGACCATGAGCACGGTGGCGGCATCATCATCCATGTCCCTAACAAGCACCGGTACTTCCGTAAGGCCTGCCATTTCAGCAGCAGGGGCGCGACGGTGTCCGGAGATGATCTCGTATCCGCCATCCTCCAAAGGTCTTGCGATCAGAGGAGTCAGCACGCCGTACTGGGCAATACTTTCCGTCGTTCTCAGCATAGCCTCGTCATCGACCACCTTGAACGGATGATCCTTAAAGGGCACCAGCTTACTGATGCTGATATTCTGCACTCGTTCCAGCTG
>ENA-OPDH01000531-OPDH01000531.1-human-gut-metagenome-genome-assembly--contig:-NODE-531-length-30283-cov-4.252878_pt1 | contig 30283 bp, 20 predicted proteins | sample MGYA00241260_ERZ501500 | MGnify/ENA primary metagenome ERZ501500 (study PRJEB25962, sample SAMEA2042519) | human gut metagenome | biome: human gut; feature: human-associated habitat; material: faeces...
AAAGCCGATGAGCATGGGCACGATGCTGCGGCCGGACAGACCGATTTTCCGCAGAGGCTTGTCCATCACAAAGGCCACACGGGCCATATAGCCGGTGTCCTCCAGAATGGACAGGAAGAAAAACAGCGTCACGATGATCGGCAGGAACACGAGCACGCTGCCGACGCCGGCAAACACGCCGTCGATGATGAGGCTATGTATCACGGGGTTGATGCCGTAGGCCGTGAGCGCGGCGTCCACGACGCCGGTCAGCGCGTCGATGCCGAGCTGCAGCAGGTCGGACAGCCACTGGCCGATGACGTTGAACGTGAGATAAAACGTGAGGAACATCACGACGAGAAACATCGGCAGGGCGGTATATTTGCCTGTGAGGATGCGATCGATCTTCATGGAGCGCGCGTGCTCCTTGCTCTCGTGGCACTTGACCACGGAAGCAGCCACGACGCCCTCGATGAACGTGTAGCGCATGTCCGCGAGCGCCGCGTTGCGGTCGAGCCCGGTCTCGTTTTCCATCTGCACGATGCAGTGCTCAAGCAGCTCCCGCTCGTTTTCGTCGAGCGCGAGCGACTGCGCGAGATCGTCCCCGCCCTCGATGAGCTTGGCCGCGCAGAAACGCGCCGGTACGCCGATACGGTCGGCATGGTCGGCGATCAGGTGCACGACCGCGTGGATGCAGCGGTGCACGGCCGAATCATCCGCGCAGAAGTCCGTCACCTTCGGCAGCGTCTGGCTGCGCGCAACGGTCAGCGCCTGATCCACGAGCTCAGACACGCCCTCCCCCTTCGCCGCCGAGATCGGCACGATGGGGATGCCCAGCGCCTGGCTCATCTTCTGCACGTCGATGGCGCCGCCGTTGGCGTGCACCTCGTCCATCATGTTCAGCGCCAGCACCATGGGGGTGTCCAGCTCCATGAGCTGCATGGTCAGGTAGAGGTTGCGCTCGATGTTGGTAGCATCCACGATGTTGATGATGCCGGTGGGCTTTTCGCCGATGATGAATTGGCGGGTGACGATCTCCTCGCTGGAATAGGGGGACATGGAGTAGATGCCCGGCAGGTCGGTGACCTCGGTCTCCGGGTGGCCCTTGATGGCACCGCTCTTGCGGTCCACCGTCACGCCCGGGAAATTGCCCACATGCTGGTTGGAACCGGTGAGCTGGTTGAACAGGGTGGTCTTACCGCAGTTCTGGTTGCCAGCCAGCGCAAAGGTGAGGGTCCTGTCCTCGGGCAGGGGATTCTCCCCCTTTTTAATGTGGTATTTTCCGCCCTCGCCAAGGCCGGGGTGATCCACCATTTTATCATCTGCCGGAGCCGCCGACATTGCCGGGGCCTTTTCGGTGGGGGTGATGCCGATCTGCGCGGCATCGTCCAGCCGGAGGGTCAGCTCATAGCCATGGATGCGCAGCTCCATGGGGTCGCCCATGGGTGCCAGCTTGACCAGCGTGACCTCCACCCCCGGGATCAGGCCCATATCCAGAAAATGCTGGCGCAGTGCGCCGCTGCCGCCGACGGTATCCACAACAGCGCTTTTTCCGATCTGCAATTCTTTTAATGTCATAAGATCGACCTTCTCATTTTATCCACTGTCAACGTGTGTTAGTTTGTGTTAACAATAGTAATATAGGCTAACTTTGCGCGGTTGTCAATAGATAAAATGGTGAAGGTTTAACTCCCCCAGTCTGCTGCGCAGACAGCCCCCTCTGGGATGGGGCCTTTGGCATAGCGGGAAAGTTTGCAGCTAAAACGCAAAGCTTGCAGGCACGCCAGAGGCTCCCTCTCCGAGGACGACTTCCCCCGGCCGGGACAGATTCTCCCCGCGCCGGGGAGAAATGTCACCGCAGGTGACAAAGAGAGGAGCAGATGTCACGCAAGTGACAAAAAGGGGAGCAGTGGCATCGCGTCAGCGATGACGGAAGGAGTTTCTGAACGTAATAAAAGACCATCTGAGATGCAGTTAAAAATGCCTCAGATGGTCTTTTTTGTTTTGTCAATTCAGCACATTCTGCCCGGCGGAATCCAATACCGTCAGCTCCTGCCCGGTCACGCTGGAGACCAGCGCAATGTAGCTGCGTCCGGTGCGGATGGTCAGCGGCCTGCCGTCGGCATCGTAAAAGGCAAAGGTGGAGTCTGTGCCCTGCGTCCATGTGATGTGCCACAGCTGGCTGCCGTTCAGCCAGACACCGCCGCCAAGGGACAGGTCGTAGTCCAGCGTGGTGCCGTCGTCCCGCAGGCTGGAAGCGGAGTAAAGGACCAGCAGATTGTCGAATTGCGCCTGCGCGCCGGTGTTGGCATCCAGCTGGGCGGTGCCGTCGGCGCGGAGCATCCCGTAGGTGCCGCTGGCCGCATCGTAGGCAAAGCCGGTGGTGCTTTGGGGCGCAAAGTTGATCTGCACCTGTTCGGCATCCCGGGAACCTGGCTCCGGCAGGCGGGGCTCTTTGGCCTGCGGCAGCAGGGCGGGCAGAGCGGAAATGGCAGAGCTGTCCTCGGCAGTGCTGGCCGAGGAGGAAGCGCTGCTGCCGTGGTCGCCCAATGCGCCGGAAAGGTTCAGGCTGCCCAGCACGGAAGCGACCTCCCCGCCGCTGGTATGCCACAGCGGCGCACCGCTCCAGACATCATCGCAGGAAAAGGCATTGCGGCCCACTTCCAGCGCGTCCACGGCCCGCAGGTTATAATAATCCAGATAGTTGCGGGCAAACTGCCCTGCACCCCGCTGGATGGGCAGTACTTCCTGCCCGCTGAGCAGCCGCCAGTAAAGGTCCTGCCCAAGGGTCACTGGGCCGACGGTTGGCATGGCCGATACCGAAGGATAAGCCAAGCACAGGCTGGTGGGCTGGCCGCTCTCGGTCAGGGCTTCCAGCACCACCGATGCGCTGCCAATGCCCCACTGTGTGGTGCTGGAAGCGGCGTTGTCGATCACCACGGCGGCGGTGCGTTCGCCGGGATACTGCAGCTCCTGCCCGGTCAGCGGGTCGGTGGGCGCTGCACTGTCCGGGGCAGTGGGGCCGGATAGCGCACACCCGCATAGCAGGGCTGTGCACAGCACCGCCGTGCCAAGGGCCAGATTCCAGATGCGTTTCATGCGGTTCCCTCGTTACTGATAGCTGAAGTTGGACCACTCGTCGTCGTCCACGATGGCAAGATAGGTCTTGCCGCGGTTGAAAAGCATCTGCGCACCGGTCTTGTCGTAGACCAGCAGCGGATGCTCAGGCGAAGCCTTTTCCCAGCGGCCATGCTGTACAGCGCCGCGGCTGAAATAATAGGCATCGCCGCCGGAGATGTAGCTTACCTGCTGCACATCGCCGGAGTCGCCGGAATAGCGCTCGATGGGAGCAAAGCAGACCAGCAGGTTGTCAAAGCTCAGCTGCTTTGCGTTCAGCTCGTCCACGGTGTTTTCAAACTTGCCGGAGATGCGGCTGTACATCTGCATTTTATAGGTGCGGGCCTGCGGATCGTAGCGGAAGCTGGTCTTGTAGTGGTCCGAGTGGGTGATGCTGACCGTCCTGCCGGAGGAAGCACCCTGCATGGCGTTCTCCTCGCCGGTGCGGTAGTCCGCAAAGCGGAAGAAGGTGGTGTCGTAATCGTATTTCAGGCCGATGCCCGCGTTGGAAGCGGCCTGCCGGATCTCCTTGCCGGAGGTGAACTCGGTGTGTTCATAGGCCACATCCCGGCCCCGGCTGTCGCGGTGAGCCACATGCGGATGGGTAGGAGTATTAAAGTAGCTCTTGCCGCCGATGTTCAGGCCGGAATAGTTGTATACGCTGATGAATTTGGTGCAGGCGGCGCTCTCACCGTCGTGGTAGTACAGCGCCTGATAGGGCATCAGCAGCTGCAGGAACTGGTCGCGGCCAGAACGCAGCGGGCCGATCTCCGGGATGGAGTCGGCATCGTGGAACACCGCGCAGAAGCGGGTGATGCCGCCCTCCACCTTGCACTCGATCAGCAGATCGGCAGAGGAAAGGCCGCGCTGCGGACGGGCGTTCTGACGGGAGGTGTTGGAGATGTTGTTCACCATCACGCCCACGATACGGCCATTGCTGCGCTTGGCCTCACCGGTCAGCGGGTCGGCATCGTAAGCGGGCAGTGCGGCAAGACTGGCAGCGGGCTGCTCGCCTGCTGCCAGCGAGGAAGCAGCCATGGCCTCCGAGGATGCAGCAGAAGAAGCTGCGCCGGAAGAACTGATGCCCAGTGTCTGCTGGAGCCAGCTGGAAAAATTGCTGCCCAGAATGGCACTGCCGGAAGCACTGCAGCTGGAAAGCGCCAGCGAAGCGGCAGCGGCACCGGTCAGGCGAAGAACAGTACGGCGAGTGATCTTCATAGGAAAAACCTCCTGCAAAAAACGTATCGGCGCGGCCCGGCAGAATGCCAAAGCCGGGAAAAAGTTTGCGGGTGCAGCGCGGCGGGGCGCATACTGCCGGGCAGTAAAACGCAGCGCACTGCAGACGGATTTGATTTGATTGTAACGATTCTTGCCGGGTTTGTAAAGAGGAAGTTATCGGGATGAAGCCCCTTCCGCTGCCGACACCGGAGCATCTTCGATCTGCTGCGCGGATAAAAAGCGGAAGCCCACACCGATGCAGGAGCTTTTTGCGCCTTTTTGCCCGGGAACCCTTGCATTTTTGCGCAAGTTGTGGTAATATTATTCGGCAGTATGTTCACTGCGGAAATATGCGCTCGTAGCTCAGCCGGTAGAGCATCTGACTTTTAATCAGAGGGCCAGGGATTCGAGTTCCCTCGAGCGCACCAAAATCCCACGAAGAATCGTAAGATTCCTCGTGGGATTTTCTTTTTATACACCATTTGCACGGTTTTTGCACGGTCCGCATTTTTCGTGTCAGATGGAGTAAGTCTGTGAATTACTCTGCAATTCGTGCTATTTTTTGCAATTCAGGTCAGCAAAGCCAAGCGGAGCTGCGCTTTTACAGAGGGGTCTGCGTCCTTCAGAAGTTCCAACAGTGCCGATACGGAGATGGTCGGTTCTGCTTCAACCGGGGTAGCCTGCACAAGTGTTGCTCCCTGTACGGCTTTCACATCACCGCCGGAGATCATCAGTTGGTGAGCAGAGCGCAGGCTGCGCGATGGAATCGCTGAATAGCACAAAGGCATGTTGGAGTCCAGATGTGAAAAAAACGGCAAAGCAGATAAAATCCACTTTACCGTTTTATAGCAATTCAACTTCTTCATGCAACAGCAATAGCGTTGAATTGCATATCGCAAATTGCTGTTTTAACGTTCCACTAATTTCTTGCCTTGCGATCAAGAAAGCACGTCTGCTAAACGCTCTACATTGAAAATATAATCGTACACTGCTATAATAAAATTGTGATATTATCACCAAAAATTCGAGATGCAAAGCGTTTGCGATTGGCAAACATTCAGGAGGAACGCATGGTAACAGGAGCCATTAAAAATAAGGTAGACAAGATCTGGACGGACATCTGGGCAGGCGGCATCACCAATCCGCTGACCGTCATTGAACAGCTGACCTATCTCATGTTCATCCGGTCACTGGACGAGAAAGAGCTTGCCACCGAAGATTTTGAGAACATGGCGGGCGAAAAGATGGAGCACATCTTCCCGGCCAGCGCGGCAGGACAGTCTATGCGGTGGAGCCGCTTCAAGGATAAAGATTCCCGCGAAATTTTCCTGACCATGCAGCAGCGGGTGTTCCCTGCCATCAAAAAGATGAAATATGGCCGTCTGCCGGACTTTGACGCAAACGGCGAGCTGGTGGAGATCGCAGACGACCCCACCCGCCCGGATGAGGGCAACACCGCCTTTGCGCGGTACATGGACGATGCCATGTTCCTGATTCCCACGCCGCAGGTGCTGCAAAAGATCATCACCGGGCTGGAAGATCTTTACACCCACGACATTGCCGACCTTGATATGCAGGGCGACCTGTACGAGTATATGCTGGGCAAACTGGCAACGGCGGGTCGGAACGGCCAGTTCCGCACGCCTCTGCATATCATTGATATGATGGTGGAGCTGGTGCAGCCCACGCCGGACGATTTCATCTGTGACCCGGCCTGCGGTACGGCAGGTTTTCTGGTGTCCAGCGCAAAATATGTTCGCAAGCACTATGGGGACGATATGACTCCGGAACAGTGGCAGCATTTTGCCGGGCCGATGTTTGCAGGCTTTGACATGGACCGCACCATGCTGCGCATTTCGGCCATGAACCTGATGCTCCACTCCATCACCAACCCGGATATCGACTACAAAGACAGCGTTTCCAAGCAAAACTCCATTTGCAGCAAGTACACGGTCTGCCTTGCGAACCCGCCGTTCAAGGGCACTGTGGATGCCGAGAGCATCAACGATGACCTGAAAGCCGTCACCAACACCAAAAAGACGGAACTTCTGTTCCTTGCGCTCTTCCTGCGGATGCTCAAAACCGGCGGACGCTGCGCCTGCATCGTGCCGGACGGCGTTTTGTTCGGTTCCAGCAAAGCGCACCAGAGCATCCGAAAAGAACTGATTGAAAACCACCAGCTGCGGGCGGTCATTTCTATGCCCTCCGGCGTGTTCAAGCCCTACGCAGGCGTGTCCACGGCGGTGCTGGTGTTTACCAAGACCGGCGCGGGCGGCACCGATAAGGTGTGGTTCTACGATATGAAAGCCGACGGTTTCTCGCTGGACGACAAGCGCACCGAGGTGAAGGAAAACGACATCCCGGACATCATCGCCCGGTTCCAGAACCTCAACGCCGAAACTGACCGCAAGCGCACCGAGCAGAGTTTCTTTGTGCCCAAAGAAGAAATTGCCGCCAATGGGTACGATTTATCCATCAATAAGTACAAGGAGACCGAGTATGTGCCGGTGGAGTACCCCTCGACCACGGAGATCCTTGCCGACCTGCATGAGCTGGAAATGGAGATCACCAAGGGTCTGGCAGAGTTGGAGGAGATGGTGTGATGATTCAATTAAAGGATTTATGCCAGAAAGCTTCTTCCAATATTGCACAGAAAGATTTGGAGGGACATGAAGGCCAATATCCCATTTATGGAGCGAGTGGGTTGATTGGATATGTGGATTTTTATAAGCAGGAAAATCCGTATGTTGCAGTTGTAAAAGATGGTGCAGGTATTGGCCGAGTTATGTGTCTCCCTGAAAAATCGTCTGTTATTGGAACAATGCAATATATTTTGCCGAATGAAGGAGTAAATGTCCATTACCTTGCGTTTGCAATGGAACACATGAACCTTGCAAAATATTTTTCTGGGGCAACGATACCGCACATTTATTTTAAAGATTACGGAAAAGAAAAGCTACTAGAGCGTACAGAAAAAGAACAAAAATCCATAGCTGAGATACTAAGCAAGATGGATAGTCTGATTTCTCTGCGAAAACAACAGATTGCCAAGTTGGACGAGCTGGTAAAGGCACGGTTTGTGGAAATGTTTGGGGATGTGTTGCTAAATTCTATGCAATGGCCTGAAAAAACGCTGGAAAATATGGCCGACATTGTTTCTGGGATTACGAAAGGCCGTAAAACAGCAGAAGCAGATTTGCAAGAAGTGCCATATATGGCGGTTTCAAATGTAAAAGACGGTTATATTGATTGGACAACTGTAAAGACGATTCTGGCAACAAGACAGGAAATTGAGCAATACAGACTGATGCCGGATGATATCTTAATGACTGAGGGCGGTGACCCTGATAAAGTCGGGCGGGGTGCCATAATCAAAGTGCCATTGAAAAACTCAATTCATCAAAATCACATTTTCCGTGTGCGATTGGATGAACAAGAAATTTTACCCTCTTTCTTTGCCGAATACTTACGTCATCAAAAAGCCAAGCGTTACTTTTTAGGGTGTGCAAAGCAAACCACAGGCATTGCAAGCATCAACATGCGACAGCTTAGAGCATTACCTACTCTTGTTCCACCACTTTCTCTTCAAAAACAATTTGCCGCCTTTGTAGAGCGCGTAGACCAGCAGAAGCAGACCGTACAACAGGGCCTTGAAAAGCTGGAATTGATGAAAAAAGCGTTGATGCAGGAGTATTTTGGGTAACTCCCCCAGTCGCCTGACGGCGACAGCCCCCTCAGAGAGGGAGCCTTAACGTGGCCGCAAGGCAAAAGCCTCCCTCCTTGAGGGAGGTGGCACGGCGTAAGCCGTGCCGGAGGGAGTTTATTAAGTGTCAATCATATGAATATGAGAGCAAGTGAGGATTATATGACGCGAATAGCCATAACAATGCACATTATTCAAGGTGATGAGGATACGGAAGGGTTTAAAAATGCTATAGAGAAATGTGTGGATGACTTGTCATTTCGATGGAATATATACCATGAAATGGTTGATATAACATCGAAAGCGATTATCATTCCACATTATGAGAAAAACATAGAACTAAAAGAAGCAGAAGAAAAAGTAAAACAAAATCCAACGGATGATAAATTAAAAAACGAGTATAAAAATTTGCTGGAAATGCATAGTAGTTATAAAGCGGCAATGACGTTTGATATGATAATATCTTCTAATGTTGATCTTGATACTAATAAAATCATCTTTCCGAACTGCGATGCTTCAGAGTGTGAGTGGGATTATTTTGATAGTTTTTATGAAGAATACATTGCAAAATTAAATCTGGCACTTGTAATGGCTTTTGTTTTTACACAACCTCATATGCATGTGTGGAATACAGAAGTGTATATCAATGAAATTTATTATTCAAGCGAAAATTATGTCAAAGAAATAATTCCAATTGGAACTCTAAAAGAATACAAAACAATAAAAAAGGTTGATGTAAGCTATAAGAAAGCATTGATGTGGATTAAAAATCACACAAGTTTATGTGGAAATCGTGATAAATCCCCAAGTGCATTTTCGGCACTCACATATGTATTTAACCGTCAATATCATGAGGGACTGATTTATTCTATCATTGGATTGGAAAGCATTTATTCTCCCGGAAAATCTGGAATTTCTTACACACTGCAAAAAAGAATAAATAAAATTTTTCCAATGATTTCAAAAGATGAAATAAAGAAAATGTATTCGCTTCGATCAAAATTCGTTCATGGAGAGCTTGCAATAAGTAATTGTGATTTAACAGTTGAAACATTAGATGATTATGAACGATTTTCTGGAACATCATTTATGGCAATGTCACTTTTGTTTGAAACGGTTAGAATGCTAATTGCAAATGATGCAGATTCTATTAATTTTACAGAAACTATATCATACGATTTTTCGTGAGATAAGTTGAAAGGAGCCTTCCCATGTCCAACTTCTCCTATCTTGCCACCAAACCTGAATATTCCATGTTTGCGTTTGCTGCCATCGAGGCCGAGAAAGTGTTCTCCACCTCCCCGGCGATGTGCGCGGTGGGGTGCCGGAAGGCGTTGGAGCTGGCGGTGAAGTGGGTGTATGCGGCAGACAAAACCATCACGATGCCCTACAAGGACAACCTGCAATCCCTGCTGCACGAGCCGAGTTTCCGGTTTGCGGTGGACCGCAATGTGTGGAGCGTGCTGCCCAGCATCGTGAAGGCGGGCAATCTGGCGGTACATACGGGGCATAGTGTGTCAGCGGCGGATGCAGTGTTCAGCCTGCGGGGGCTGTTCGACTTCATCCAGTGGGTGGATTACTGCTACGGCACGGACTATGTGGAGCGCTCCTTTGACGAGACAGCCATCCCCGGCGAAAAGGTAGCGCTGGACGAAAAGAAGATCCGGGAGCAGGAAAGCCTGCTGACCCAGAAAGATGCCGAGTTGGAAGCCTTGCGCAAGCAGGTGGAGAGCCTTTCGGCGGCGTACACGGCCAGCAAACAGCAGAACCAGCAGAGCCGCAGTTTCACCGCCGTCGACCTGACCGAGGCCGAAACACGGCGGAAGATCATCGACATCGACCTCAAGGCCATGGGCTGGAAATTCACCGGGCCGGACGCCGATGTGCGCACCGAGTACGAAGTGGACAACATGAACGGCGTGCTGGGGCAGAAGGGCTATGCAGACTATGTGCTGATGGGCAAGGACGGCTTGCCGCTGGCGGTCATTGAAGCCAAGCGCAGCACCAAAGACCCCAACATCGGGCGCAAGCAGGCTCAGCTTTATGCAGACTGTCTGGAGCAGAAGTTTGGCCGCCGTCCGATGCTGTTTACCACCAACGGCTACACCACCTATTTCTGGGATGAGCAGAGCGGCCCGCAGCGTGCCGTGAGCGGGGTGTTCTGCAAGGACGATCTGCAGAAGCTGATGAACCGCCGCACCGAGAAAAAGCCGCTGGACACCATCGAAATTGACGATAAAATCACCGACCGCTACTATCAGAAAAACGCCATCCGGGCAGTCTGCGCCCATATTACGCAGGGCTTCCGGCGCAATCTGCTGGTCATGGCTACTGGCACGGGCAAGACCCGCACCGCATCCAGCCTGACCGATGTGCTGAGCCGGGGCGGTCATGTGACCAACGTGCTCTTTCTGGCGGACCGCACTGCGCTGGTCAAGCAGGCAAAGGACGACTTCAAAAAGTATCTGCCCGACCAGTCGCTGTGCAACCTATGCTCCTCTAAGGACGATAAGGCCGCGCGCATCGTGTTTTCCACCTATCCCACCATGCTCAACGCCATCGACAACGCCAAGACCAAGGACGGCGTGCCGCTGTTTTCCCCTGCGCATTTTGACCTTATCATCGTGGACGAGAGCCACCGCAGCATTTTCAAGAAATACCGCGCCATTTTTGATTATTTCGATGCCGTTCTGGTGGGTCTGACCGCCACCCCGAAAACCGATGTAGACCGCAACACCTACGACTTTTTCGAGATGGAGCACGGCATCCCCACCTACGCCTACGATTACGATACGGCGGTCTACACCGACCATGTGCTGGTGCCTTACTACAACTACGAGGTCAAGACGAAATTCACAGAAGAGGGCATCCACTACGACCAGCTTTCACCGGAGGATAAGGCCCGCTACGAGGACGATTTTGCCGAGGACGACACCCTGCCCACCTTTATCCCATCCGAAAAGCTGAATAAGTTCATCTTCAACGCCAACACCGTGGACACGGTGCTGCAAGACCTGATGGAACGGGGCATCCAGACGGCAGGCGGCGACCGCATCGGCAAAACCATCATCTTTGCCCAGAACAAGCGCCACGCGGAGTTTATCCGGGAACGCTTTGGCAAGCTCTACCCGCAGCTGGAGACCCAGTACCCGGGATTCATCCAGCGGGTGGTCTGCGATGACGCCTATGCACAGTCCATCATTGACGACTTCAAGCAGCCGGACAAACCGCCGTTTATTGCGGTCTCGGTTGATATGATGGACACGGGCATCGATGTGCCGGAGTGCGCGAATCTGGTGTTCTTCAAAAAAGTGCGCAGCAAAACGAAGTTCTGGCAGATGATCGGCCGTGGTACGCGGCTCTGCCCATCCCTTGCCTGCGTGGATGCCATCGACGGTGAATATACGGGCAAACGGCGGTTTCTGATCTTCGACTACTGCGGCAACTTTGAATTTTTCCGTCAGAAACCCAACGGCTACGAGAGCGCGGACACCAAAAGCCTGTCCGAGAGCATTTTCTGCAAGCAGGTACGGATCGCCGCCGCGCTGCAGGATGGAGCCTATGCGGACGAAAACTACCAGAACTGGCGCAAGATTTTAACAGAGACCTGCCGTGCCGAAGTGGGAGCGCTGAACCCGGAGCTGGTATCCGTGCGGCTGCACCGACAGGCCGTGGAACACTATCAAAAGCCGGAAGCCTTTGTCAGCCTGACCGAAACGGACAAGGGTACTCTGATGAAAGAGGTGGCACCGCTCATCTCGCTGGACGATAAGGACGAGGCCGCCAAGCGGTTCGATAACTTTGTGTATGGCTTGCTGCTCTGTGAACTGGAAGGTCTGCCGGGGCTGGGCCGCGCCCAGAAACAGCTGCGCAATACAGCGGCAATGCTGGAAGGGAAAGCTACCATCCCGCAGGTGCAGGCAAAGCTGCCGCTCATCCGCGAGGTGCAGACAGACGAATTTTTGACCTCGCATGATCTGCTCCGCTTTGAGGAAATGCGGCAGGAACTGCGGGAGCTCATCAAGTTTCTGGTGGAGGGCGGCGAGGGGCAAAAGCCTGTCTACACGGCCCTTGCCGACCCGGTACTGGAACAGACCGAGGGCAAAACGCTGGATTCCGGCTATGATTTCGGCGAGTACCGGGAACGTGTGAACCGCTACATCATGGAGCACCGCAGCGATACGCTGGCTATCCACAAGCTGACCCAGAACATTCCGCTTTCCCGGGGCGACTATACCGAGCTGGAACATATCTTCACCTGTGAGCTGGGCAGCAAAGAGGACTATGCACGGGAGTTTCGGGATACACCCTTTGGTCTGCTGGTGCGTAAAGTGGCAAAGCTGGACCACGATGCTGCCATGCAGGCATTTTCCAAGTTCATCAACGACGAATCGCTGAATGCAAAGCAGATCGCGTTCGTGCAGAAGGTCATTCATTACATCGAGCAGAACGGTTATGTGGAAAGCAAAGCGGTTCTGATGAAACCACCCTTTGACCAACCCATCCTGTTTACCCGCCTGTTTGATGGCAAAACAGGGAGTGAACTGATGGATACGATCAATTCGGTGAAAGAGAATGCCACCCATGTGACGGCATAAAGTAGTGGAATGTACTGATAAAAAACGGTATAATTCAGGACTATCGAAAAATGAATATCCTGCAACGCAGGATGGCAAGTCAGGGAATTCTGAACGATACGCAAACGACTCTGGCTGATTACCTGATGAGCATCGCACAAATTTCCGTGGAGGATGCCGGAGCGATTTATATCGAGTTGAGCAGCATCCGCGGAAATTTTATGGCAAACATCATTCTGCGCATGATTGAAAATTATCACTTCCTGCCTGATATGGCGCAGAAACTGAAAAACAAACAAGCACTGGTGGAAAGCGTAATTGCAAATGAACAGCTGGAGCCTTCCATTACGTCGCCCATCAAAGATGTGTATGATGACCTTGTCAACAGCAAACTGGATATGATCGAGGGCTTCGTGCCGATCTCTGCCATCCAGTATGATGCTAAGATGCAGGAAGCAGAAAGACTTTAAGGGGAGTGCGGCTTGTAGTATTGCTTTAAATTATCGAGTTAATCCGCAGGCTGAATAGATTCACTCGAATCGAACAAAAACGAAAAAATGCCCGCTCACCGTGGAGATCCGGCTCCATCTGTGGGCGGGCATATCCAATAAAACACCAGGATACTATTATGCTTTTCGTACTTCAGCTGGGATCTTGTTCTGGCTCAGATATCCCACAGGGAGGGCGCAGAGGTGGAAACTGCGGCGGCACCTGCGCGCATGGCGGCCATGACGTCGGCTTTGTCCCGCAGCAGGCCGCCTGCAATGACAGGCACCTGTGTGCGGGCGCTGATCTCGGCGATGACCCGGGGCATGATGCCGGGAAGGATCTCGACAAAATCCGGCTTGCCCTGCTCCAGCTGACCGGACAGGCTGGTCAGCGAGAGGGAATCCAGGATGAATGCCCGCTGAACGGTCAGCAGGCCGCGGTGGCGCGCCCGGCGGATCAGGGTCGGGCGGGTGGAGATGATGCCGTCCGGGCGGCACAGGGCGTTGAGGGAGTCCACCGCGATCTCCCGCGACGAAAGGCCGTCCACAAGGTCGATGTGAACCACGGCCAGTTTTCCGGCATCATGTATGCGGTGCACCAGACCGTCTACGGTGAGCAGGGTGCTCGCCAGCAGAAAAACGGCGCTGCAGGGCGAAGCCAGCGCAGCAGTCAGGGCTTCGTCCGTTTTCACGGCGGCGATCACCGGTTCGTTCAGCAGAGTTTCGGCAAGAGGATGCATTGGGTAAGACTCCTTTTTTATCAATTACTTGATTTATATTATTCTACAAAAAAGCCGCCATGTAAATAAGTTACACGGCGGCTGTAATGTAAAATCTAGGTTTTATCAGAATGTGGTTGCAATCAGCTCACCGCCGCCCAGAATGGTAGTAGTATTGGAACAGCTGATCATTACAATAAACATTGCATTTATCAGACCTGCAATGTACGGATTGCGGGTGCGTTTGTAGATGATGCGGGACATGATGGGCGTGACAAACAGAAGAACCATACAGGGGAACAGCCAAATGGGACCAATGCGCTGGCCTTCGGTCAAACCATAAAGCTGATAACCCGTTGCATAGAAGTAGATATATTGACTTGCAACCACAAAAATAGCACCAAGCGCATTAAAGAATGCAAAAATCAAGATGTTGCCATTTTTTCCGCCAATGGTGTTGTAGTTGAAGCAATTTGCCGAGATCGAGTTCATAACGTAGAACAGCAGGAAGAATGGCAGATAGCGAAGTGCGATCAGCACTTTATCAGCGCCGAAGGTTTTGAACGCAACGACATACATCCGATAATCAACTTGGAAGAAATAGTGTGCTGCAAAAACAAGGCCGAACGAAACAACGATCACGATAACAGCGAGGGCAATGGTCTTCCACAGCTGCTCCAGATTCAAATACAGACCCGCTCTTCGAGCACTCCAACCGTGTTTTTTTCCATAAGCACCGTAAAAAACAGCAGAGCAGAATATTGCAAAGATGCCGCAAAGAGCAGCCCATGTACCGATCGTCAGGGGGCCGGTCTGCACAAAGAAGTTTGTTGTCTTTGAGTAAACGGTATTCATGCAGAACAAAAAGCTTGAACCGGAAAAAACTGCACCGATAATCAGCAGAACCCAGTACCATGCCTTGGCTCCGCTGTCCTGCACAGGGGCTGGCTGTACAATTTCACCACTGCGGAGAGCGGAAAATACGGGAGTATCAAGCAGAACCAGCGTGAAACTGACCATGAAGATCAAAAGACCGATCACGCCGAGGCTGTTGAACACCGCTTTAATGGGCCAGATCTGATCGCTGGCAGGCAGGGGCTTTGGAGCGCCGAGCGTTGTATCAAAAAAATCAACGGCATAGCCGACACAAGTAGTAGAAAAAGCAACGAGAGGATGGATCATGTTCGGCCGATAAATCACGCGATAAGCGGTCTTTCCATCAAAATCGCGCGTGTAATATTTGCCGCCTTCTGCGATACCGGCAAAGCCGTCCTCATTAAAATTCAGGAATTTTTTAGCACCATCTGTTTCCATGAAGGCTGCCGGATTGGTCAGCATATTTCCAGCGTCATCATAGGTTCCAAAGTAAAAGTCATCATGGGTACTGGCAATAATACCTACACTGCGTGAGCCGTAATCTCCGCTATGATCACCGCCGGTGTCATCCTGCCAGTCACCAGCCTGCTGCAGAACGGCAGCAATCAAAGGAGTTCCCCGGGAATTATCGATCTCTCCCGCCATATTAGCAGCTGTACCGCCGCTGGAATGGCCTGTAACGCCAATACGAGCTGTGTCAACGTACGGAAGGCTTGCAATAAGCTGAACTGCACCATCGACGCCCACAGCACCATCGTAAAGTTCTGCAATCGACAGGCTTTCCGAGTCGCCATGACTGTGCAGATCAAGTGCCAGCACCACATATCCCCGGCGAGCCAGCTCAATACTATACAAGTCCTGCATTTCTTTGTTGTTATACCATCCTTCGATTGTAACAACACCCGGCGCCGGTGTGTCTTTGGTTGCATTCTGTGGAATGTAAAGGTATGCGGCCAGCTGGTGTCCAGAGGGACTTTCCCAGCTCATTTCCTTGATCCTGATCCCACCAGAAGTTTGTACAGCGGACGCTACGATGGCACTTACAAGGCAAAGAATCAGTGACAGGCACAACCAGAATTTGCTGTTTTTCAACCTACCTTTTTGATGCGACATGCTTGGGACCTCCTTTTTGAATCTGATTTTTCCGTAATAAAAATGGGGACACACTGCATCTGGACGATACAGTGCATCCCCATCTCACTTCTCTTGGGATGCTTCTAGTATAGCGTTTTGTAACAAAATGTCAATAGAAAATAAACAATTAAAAAATATTTTGTGCGCGAACTATAAAGTCAGACGAAAATCATCAATGCTCTGCCCAGTCGCAGCTTCGGCCCACAGCCTTGTGCCAGCCGGCCAGCAGACGGGTGCGCTCGGCCTCGTCCATCTGCGGGGCAAAGGTCATGTTGCAGTGCCACAGGCTGCGGATCTCGTCCCGATCCTTCCACACACCGGTGGCAAGGCCCGCCAGATAGGCAGCGCCCAGAGCAGTCGTTTCCCGGATGGCCGGGCGCAGCACGGTCTTGTTCAGGATATCGGCTTGGAACTGCATCAGGAACTGGTCGCGGGATGCACCGCCGTCCACCTTCAGCGAGGTGATGGGCACGCCGGTGTCCTTTTCCATAGCCGCCACGAGGTCTGCGCTCTGGTAGGCAATGGATTCTTCCGCCGCGCGGATGATGTGGTTCTGGGTGGTGCCGCGGGTGATGCCCACAATGGCACCGCGGGCGTACATATCCCAGTACGGTGCACCCAGACCAGTAAAGGCCGGCACGATGTAAATGCCGCCGTTATCCGGCACCTTCTGGGCATAGTATTCCGCATCGCGGCTCTCCTGGATCATGCGCAGGCCGTCGCGCACCCACTGGATGACGGCACCGCCCACAAAGACGCTGCCCTCCAGCGCGTACTCCACCTTACCGTTCAGGCTGATGGCGATGGTAGAGATCAGGCCGTTCCGGCTGCGGCAGATGGTGTCGCCGGTGTTCATCAGCAAAAAGCAGCCGGTGCCGTAGGTGTTCTTGGCCTCGCCCTTGCGAAAGCAGCTCTGTCCGAACAGCGCAGCCTGCTGGTCACCGGCAATGCCGGCCACCGGGATCTGCACACCGCACAGATCGGTGGTGCCGTAGACCTCGCTGGAATCCGTCACGCGGGGCAGGATGCAGCGCGGGATATCCAGCGCTTTGAGCAGGGTGTCGTCCCAGTCCAGCGTGCGGATGTTATACAGCATGGTGCGGCTGGCGTTGGTGCGGTCGGTGACATGCACTCTGCCGCCGGTCAGCTTCCAGACTAGCCATGTGTCCACAGTGCCGAACAGGATCTCCCCTGCCTCGGCCCGCTCCCGCGCACCGGGCACATTGTCCAGGATCCACTTGATCTTCGTTGCGGAGAAATAGGCATCAGGCATCAGGCCGGTATTCTCCCGGATGTAGTCTGCCATGCCGGGCTGCTGCAGCAGTTCATCCACCAGCGGTGCCGTGCGGCGGCACTGCCAGACGATGGCGTTATAGATGGGGCGGCCGGTGGCCTTTTCCCACAGGATGGTGGTCTCCCGCTGGTTGGTGATGCCAATGGCGGCGATATCGTGGGCATCGACACCGCTCTGGGCCACCACCTCGTTCATGACTCCATACTGGGTGGACCAGATCTCCATGGGGTTGTGCTCCACCCAGCCCTGCTGCGGATAGATCTGCTCAAACTCGCGCTGCTGCACCGCAATGATATTCTGCTCATTGTCGAACAGGATGGCACGGCTGCTGGTGGTTCCCTGATCCAGCGCCAGAACATATTTTGTACTCATGCTTTTGCTCCCTCCGTATCGTTTCAGGAGTGTGTATCACAGATTTCGCGTCGCCACAACGTCCACGCCGGTGCCGCACACATCTGCCAGCACCACCTGTCCGGTGCGGACGGGGGCGTGCAGGGTGACGCGGTCCAGCGCAGCCATGACCTCTGTCATCTTCTCTTTGGGCACAGCCTGCGCAGTCTTTACCGGGCAGCGCGGATACAGCCCACCCTCCACCCGCACGGTGCTGGTGAGGATGCGGGTGGGATGGGTCAGCTCTTCCCTGCCGTAGGCGGCACCGTTGGGGCAGGCGTTTCCAGTTACATTATAATCATTTTCCGGGTCTACCTGCAAGTGGCAGCCGCAGGGACAGCAGATGCAAATGACTTCTTTGATGCTGCTCATTCTGCAATAACCTCCTCTACCGCAACGGTCAGCGGGCCGTCTGCTTTTTCCAGCAGGACTTTGGGCAGTGCGATGTGCTCCATCTCGCCGGGAGCCATGCGCTGGCGCTTGAACCGGGCCAACTGCCTGCCGCCGCAGGTCACGGTGATCTGGCTGGGGCCGTAGTTCTGCCGCACACGGAAGGAAATGTTCACGCTCCTGTCCACATCAGCGGGGCGCACCCGCTGCGGCACGGTGTAGCCCACACCATTGCCCGGAACAAGGTCAAGCACAACCGTATCGGAGGCTTCGCCCTTCAAAACATAGGCCGCCGCAGAAGCACCGGCAAGGTCGCTTTCGCCCGAAACGAAGTCCACCAGATCATGCACGTGCACCACGTTGCCGCAGGCGAACACGCCGGGGATGCCGGTCTCCATATTCTCGTAGACCACAGCGCCCTTGGTGTGAGGGTCCATGGGGATGCCCGCCTGCCGGGTCAGCTCATTTTCCGGGATCAGGCCGACGCTGAGCAGGATGGTGTCCACATCAAATTCCATCTCGGTGCCCGGGATGGGGCGGCGGTTTTCGTCCACCTTGGCAACGGTGGCCTTTTCCACGCGGGCCTTGCCCTGAATATCCACGATGGTATGGGACAGATACAGGGGGATGTCGAAGTCCTGCAGGCACTGCACGATGTTGCGGGTCAGGCCGCCGGAATACGGCATGACCTCCACACAGGCCAGTACTTTGGCACCTTCCAGCGTCATCCGTCGGGCCATGATCAGGCCGATGTCGCCGCTGCCGAGGATGAGCACCCGCTTGCCTACCAGATAGCCCTCCATGTTGACATAGCGCTGGGCCGCACCGGCGGTGTAGATACCGGCAGGGCGGGTACCCGGGATGCCAATGGCACCGCGGGTGCGTTCCCGGCAGCCCATGCAGAGGATGATGCTTCTGGCTTCCAAAATCTGATAACCCTTTTCCCGGCTGACGCAGTGGATCTTTTTGTCCGGGGTGACGTCCAGCACCATCGTGCCCAGCTCCACCCGGACACCGGTGGAGCGCAGCAGTTCAATGCAGCGGCCTGCGTATTCCGGGCCGGTGAGCTGCTCGCCAAAGCGGTGCAGGCCGAAGCCGTTGTGGATGCACTGGTTCAGGATGCCGCCCAGCTCGTTGTCGCGCTCTAAGATAAGGATATCGCGCAGACCATGCTGCCATGCGCTGTAAGCTGCGGCAAGGCCTGCAGGGCCGCCGCCGACGATGACCAGATCAATCATGGTGCTCTCCCTCCTGCTTGGTTTCGCACAGTAAGACGTTGGTGCCGGCCTTATCCTGCAGCACGTCCAGCGGACGGATGCCCAGCGTTTTGCTGATCAGCTCCAGCACCCGCGGCCCGCAAAAGCCGCCCTGACAGCGGCCCATACCGGCACCGCAGCGGCGCTTGACACCGTCAATGGTGGTGGCGGGGATCTCTTCGTGCAGAGCATCCAGAATTTCGCCCTCGGTGATCGTCTCGCAGCGGCAGATCACGCGGCCATAGGCGGGTTCCTTTGCAATGAGCCGGGCTTTTTCTTCGGGCGGAAGCTCCTTGAAGCGCACCCGGGTGCGGCCATCTCTGTAATCCGCCTTGGGGGCGGGCAGATCGCCGTGAGCTTCCAGAATTTTGACGGCTTCTCTGGCAACGGCCGGTGCACTGGAAAGGCCGGGCGATTTCATGCCCGCCAGATCGATGAAGCCGGGTGCGCCTTCCGCTTCGCCGATAACGAAGTCGCCCGTGTCCACATTGGCACGGACACCCGCAAAATTTCGGATGGACTCGCTGAAGCGGATGTTCGGCACGCTGCGGCACGCTGCGGCGCTGACGAAGGCCAGCCCGGCGGCGGTGCAGGCGGTATCGTCCCCTTCCACGGGGTCGGCGTTCGGGCCGACGATCAGGTTGCCGTGGACGGTGGGGGCCACCAGAACGCCCTTGCCGTTTTCGTTGGGGCACTGGAAGATGACGTGGTGCACACGGCTGCCCTCGGATTTATCCAGCAGGTAGTATTCGCCCCGGGTGGGCTGGATGGTAAATTTGTGGGGTGCGGCCATATCGTGCACGGCCTGCGCCGAGATGCCTGCCGCATTGATGATATAGCGCGTTTCCACAATTCCGGAGGGGGTGGTCAGCGCCCAGCCGCCGGCGGTCTTTTCGATGCGGGTCACAGGGCAGCTGCGGTGCAGCTTCACGCCGTTGCGCACAGCCACTTCTGCCATTGCCAGCGCAAACTCCCACGGGCTGACGATGGCGGCGCTGGGCGCATACAGCGCGCCAACGACAGTGGGGGCCAGATTCGGTTCCATGGCAAACGTTTCCTCTGCGGAAAGCAGCCGGATGCCCGGCACGCCGTTGGCGATGCCGTCCATCCCGATCCATTCGCCCGCCATGAAGAAGTTCGTCACCTGTTCGCGTCCGTCCGAAGACATGACGGTGCCCTTGAGAAAGCCGAGCCGCACGGCGTAGAGCGCCTGAAAGCGGTCGCCCGCGTGGTAGAGCACTTCGCCGCGCTTGACGCGGCGGCGCGTGACGACGAGATCGTCGAGCGCTTCGACGTCGCGAAGGGAAAGACCGCTCGGAAGACAGGATTCTTTCAGGTTGCAGTTCGAACAGGCAACCCGGAGGGAAGACATGTTGACGACGTTCATTTTCTTTGGAAGTTTGGGGCTCAGAATCAGGGGAGCGGCGACTCGGCGGGAGCGCTTTTCCGAATAATGTCCGTGTAATCTTCCGCCGATACAATGGCCGGAAACGCAAAGACGGGGCGGACGCTCGACTTTCGTCGGGCGACACGGTTTTGTTTTGATTTCATTGATCGGAATCAACGATTTCCGCCTTGCGAATTATCATATCAAGAAAACAGGCTTTCTAGTCAAGGAACCCCACTATGACGAACCCCGAAACGAGCGGCGTGGAACTGCCCGAAATGGATTTGCTGCGCAAATTTGATGTGCCTGCGCCTCGATACACCTCCTACCCGACGGCCGACCGCTTCCACGCTGGCTTCGGGGTCGAAGACTACAAGCGTGCGCTCGCGGGCCGCAAGGACGAAAAGGAACCCGCCGATCTTTCGCTCTACGTGCACGTTCCCTTCTGCAACGACGTCTGCTATTACTGCGGCTGCAACAAGATCGTGACGCGCGATCATTCGAAGAGCGCCGAGTACATCGAAACGATCGGCAAGGAAGCCGAGCTCGTGAAGGAAGTCATCACGGGCAGCATGGAATTGAAGCAGCTCCACTTCGGCGGCGGCACCCCCACCTATCTTACGAACGACGAGTTCGCGCACATGATGGAGGTGATCACGAAGGTCTTCCCGCTCGCCGAGAAGGGGGAATTCTCGATCGAAGTCGACCCGCGCACCTGTCCTCCGGAAAAGGTGGCGATGCTGCGCAAGGTGGGGCTCAACCGCATGTCCTGCGGCGTGCAGGACTTCAACGCCGACGTCCAGAAGGCGATCAACCGCATTCAGCCCTTCGAAATGACGAAGGCGACGATCGACGCCGCCCGCGCCGAAGGCTTCGAGTCCGTCAACATGGACTTGATCTACGGTTTGCCCAAGCAGACGCGCGCGACGTTTGCGGAAACGATCGACAAGGTGCTCGAGCTCTCGCCCGACCGAATCGCGCTCTACCATTACGCGCACCTGCCGAACCACTTCAAGGCCCAGCGCCGAATCCTTCCCGCGGACCTTCCCGACACGGTCGAAAAGGTGAACATCATGTTTGACGCCATCAAGCGCCTCACCGCCAACGGCTACCGCTACATCGGGATGGACCATTTCGCCAAGGAAACGGACGAACTTTCGATCGCGCAGAAGAACGGTACGCTGCAGCGCAACTTCCAGGGCTACTCCACGATGGCCGACTGCGACATGGTCGCCCTCGGCGTCTCGAGCATCTCGAAGATCGGCAATGCCTACGCCTGCAATCCGCGTGAACTCGACGACTACTACGCCGCCATCCGCGAGGGGCGCCTGGCGACGAACCGCGGGTATCTCCTCAACGAAGACGACGCGATGCGCCGCTACGTGATCATGCAGATCATGTGCAACTTCGAACTCGACTTCAAGGACGTGGAAGACCGCTTCGGCATCGTCTTCAAGGACGTCTTCGCCTATGAACTCGGCAAGATGAAGCCGTACGTGCGTCACGAACTCGTCGAACTCACGCCCGAACGCCTCGTCGTGAGCGCCAAGGGCAAGATCTTCGTGCGCGCCGTGGCGATGCACTTTGACCGCTATCTGCGCGAATCCACCCGTGCGGGCGGTTACTCCCGCATCGCGTAAGAAGAAGGCGTTTCTCAAATGGCAAAAAGGGTGTCGGCCGCGGGTCGGCACCCTTTTTTGTGACGTGCGGGCCGGGAAGGAACCGATAACGATTACTCTTCTTGCTAGTTCCTACGATTTTGACGTTCGGAGGAATTTTCTTTCAGCGATTCGATGAGAAGACCAACCTCGGGTTTGGCTCGAAGCGTCTCTTTCCGAACGCAAAGCTTGAGTTCCCGAAGGGACCAGGTTTCGTCGAGTTCGAGCATGGCGCCCGAGAAATCGGCGGGTACGCAGCCCGCCGGCTGAATGGTGAAGCCCACGCCCGTCGTCACTAGGAGACGGGCGGTGGCGTAAAAACCTACGCGCATGCGAATGCGCGGGGTGAGTCCGGCTTCGGCCGCTTTTTCCTCTACGACTCTTTCGAGTGCAAAGTCTGAAGTGAGTCCGATGTACTCGTACTCAAGCGCTTCGATAAAGCGGACGGGACGGTGCAATTTCGTGAGCGGGTGGTCGATCGGACAAAGAATGGTCAGACGGTCCGTGTCGTAAGGGAAAAATCGAAGACCGGCAAAGTCGCCCGAAAAAGCCGTGACGCCTATGTCCGATTCGCCGAGGGCGACGTGCGCAAGTAGTTCGGATGCGCGCGAGAAATGCGTGAGCGTCACGGAAAGGGCCGGATGCATCGTCATAAAACGTCCGATATCGCCCGGCAGAAAGCTCGCCAATGCATTGACGTTGGATGCGACGCGCAGCGTCGTTTGAGAGCGCCGAAAGCGTTCTGTGTCGGATACGAGCGCTTCGGCCTCAAGAATCATTTTCCGGGCGTGCCGAACGAAAACTTCTCCGGCCGGTGCGGTGCGCACGCCGTGCGAGCGGCGTTCGAAAAGACGCACGTCCAGGCGCGATTCCAGTTCGGTGAGCCGCGCGCTCGCGGAGCTTACGGCCAGGTGAACGGATCGTGCCGCTTCGCTGATGTTGCCGCATCGGTCGATTGCCAACACTAGCCTGAGGTCCTTGTCATCGAAGTGGAACATTGGTGTTATCCCGTGAATGTTTTCGTAATTTCCGAAAACAGGCTTCGGAGAATACCGCAGATTCGTGAAAGATTTTGGTCTGAATCTTCTTTAGTCTAAGGGGTAAATGAGAGAAAGCTGATTTTTCTCTCATGCTAAGTCTTTTCGATTTTTTAGGAAAGAGAAAAAGGAGATGCTCATGAAACTATTCCGACTGTCGGGACTTGCTCTGGCGATGCTTCCTCTGTGTCTGATTGGCGTGGAGGGAGTGGAGGCCGCACCGGTCGATTCGGCTGTGGTGCAAAAGGCCCCGTACCTGCAGACGATTCGTTGGGATGCGGAATTCGACGTCGTGGTGGCGGGATATGGTTTTGCCGGCGGTTCGGCGGCGATTGCCGCCGCGGATGCGGGCGCCAAGGTTCTGCTTCTTGAGAAAGCGCCCAAGGGACAGGAAGGCGGCAACAGCCGCTATGCCGCTCAACAGGCGATGTGGATCGACGACACGAAGGCGAGCGACGAGGAAATTCTTCGCTATTTCCAGTTGATGCGCGGAAAAAGCACGAATCCGAGCGACGAAGTCTACAAGGCCTTTATTGCCGAGGCGAAAAAGCAGGTGGACTATCTGAAGTTTCTCGGTGCCGAAAATCCGCACAAAGGCTACTATGCGGAATATCCGGAGTACCCGGGAGCCGCGGCAATCGGTCTGACGATTGTGAAGGCGCCGGGCGGTGACGGTCGTCTTTACGGTCTGATTCAACAAAACGTTGCCAAGCGTGCCGACCATATCGAGGTTTGGTACGAAGCGCCCGCCGTGAAGCTTCTGCAGGACCGCGACACGGGCATCGTGCACGGCGTCGTGGCCACTGTGGAAGGAAAGTCCGTCAACATCCGCGCCAAAAACGGCGTCGTTCTTGCCACGGGCGGGTATGAAAACAATCCCGACATGTTCCGAAACTTCGCCAACACGCCCGTCGCCTACGCCAAAGGGGCTCGATTCAATACGGGAGACGGCATCGTCATGGCGATGGATGTCGACGCGCGCATGGTGAATCTTGCGAATAACAACGGACCCGACCCCAACGTGCTCAATCCCGAAACGGGGATTTCGTTCGGCTACATGACGGCCGGACCGAAGGATTCGTCCTGGGGCGGCCCTGCCTTTACGCGCTACAACGTGATCATGGTGGGCGCGGACGGCAAGCGTTTCTGGAACGAGACCGAGAAGACCAAGCACGGCCGAATCCACTATCACAACGACTATCGGCATCTGCAGATGCCCGACCCCGCTTATATGATTTTTGACGACGAAGCCCGCACGGCCTCGCGTATTTATGGCTCCTGGAGCGAGGGTGCGGTCAAGGAAATCGAGGCGGGTCTCGTGAAGAAAGCCGAAACGGTGGAAGAACTCGCAAAGCTCATCGGGGTGGATCCTGCGGGGCTGGCAAAACAGATCGATCGTTACAATGCGTTCTGCCGGAACGGCGTGGATGAAGAGTTCGGTCGTCCCGCCAAATTCCTCAAACCTCTCCTCAAAGCGCCCTTCTATGCGGTTGAAGTGGTGCCGACCTACACGAATACGCAGGGCGGACCCGAAAAGGACGAGACGGCAGCGGTGCTGCACCGAGACGGCAGTCGTATTCCTCATCTCTTCAGTGCGGGCGAACTCGGGTCGATCTTCTCGAACAAGTACAACGGTACGGGCAACATCGGCGAGTCGCTTATTTTTGGTCGGATCGCCGGCGCTTCGGCCGCCAAGATGAAGAGCGACGTGACGCAGGAAAGCGTTCTGAAGGGACCGGCCTTCCGTCCCGCTTCTCTCAAGACGAACGCGCCGTCGATTCGTTCGGGGGAAAAGGTTGGACGCGCCCGCGGCATGGGCGGCGACGTGGTGCTCGGCGTGACGATGAAGGACGGCCGCATTTCGGCCGTGCGCGTAATCGAAGCGAACGAGACGCCGGGAATCGGGACGAAGGCTCTCGAAAAACTTCCCGACGAAGCCGTGCGCACGAACGGAGAGGTGGATACGGTTTCGGGCGCGACGGTGACGAGCGACGCCTTCCGTTCCGCCCTGAAGGATGCGCTCCGTTGATTCCGCTTTGATTCCGAGAAACGGGTCCGATCCTCCGCAGAGGGGGCGGACCCGTTTGGGTTTCTGCGGCCCGCTCGGGGCGTTTTTTTCTCGAATCGCCACCCCATCGCGGGCGGATGCTCCTAAAATAACGAACTTTAGGTCCGCCTTTTCGTGGTGGAACGTCATCCGCCGAGGTCCCTGCGGGGCCCCGACGGATGACTCGGAGATTCGGCCCCGACCCCACCGGTGCGAAGCCCTTTCTTCGCTTCTCGCAGGCCGAGTCCAAACCAAAGGATTTATTTCATGAAAGTTGCAGACATTCGACGCACCTTCCTTGAGTTCTACAAGAGCAAGGGGCACACGATCGTCCACTCGAGCCCGGTGGTGCCGGGCAACGACCCGACGCTTCTCTTCACGAACGCCGGGATGAACCAGTTCAAGGACGTCTTCCTCGGATTCGACAAGCGTCCCTACACCCGCGCCACGACCTCGCAGAAGTGCATCCGCGCGGGCGGCAAGCACAACGACCTCGACAACGTCGGATACACCGCTCGTCACCACACGTTCTTCGAAATGCTCGGGAACTTCTCGTTCGGCGACTACTTCAAGCGCGAGGCGATCGGCTACGCCTGGGAACTTCTCACGCAGCACTTCCACCTGCCGCCCGAAAAGCTCTGGGTGACGGTCTACGCCGAAGACGACGAAGCCTATGACATCTGGAACAAGGAAGTGGGCGTGCCGGCCGAACGCATCGTGCGCATCGGCGACAACAAGGGCGCGCGCTACATGTCCGACAACTTCTGGATGATGGGCGACACGGGTCCCTGCGGTCCGTGCTCGGAAATCTTTTACGACCACGGCGAAAAAGTGCAGGGCGGCCCTCCGGGGAGCCCCGATGAAGACGGCGACCGCTACATCGAAATCTGGAACCTCGTCTTCATGCAGTTCTACCGCGATGAAAAGGGCGTGATGCACAAGCTTCCGAAGCCCTCGATCGACACGGGCATGGGGCTCGAACGCATCGCCGCGGTTCTGCAGGGCGTTCACACGAACTACGACATCGACCTCTTTCAGAACCTTCTCGCCGCCGCCAAGGCCGCGGTGCAGAGCGTCTCGGAAGTCCCGGTCGAAGACGGCACGCCTTCCCTCAAGGTGATCGCCGACCACATCCGCGCCTGCGCCTTCTCGGTGGCCGACGGCATCGTTCCGGGCAACGAAGGCCGCGCCTACGTGCTGCGCCGCATCTGCCGCCGCGCCATTCGCCACGGCTACAAGCTCGGCGCCCGCGCTCCGTTCTTCTACAAGCTCGTCGACGCGCTCGTCGCCGAAATGGGCGAAGCCTATCCCGAACTCAAGAACCCGCGCATCGCGCAGGTGATCGAAGACGAAGAACGCCGCTTCTTCCAGACGATCTCGAAGGGCATGGAAATCCTCGAAGAGGCCATTGCCAAGACCGAAGACGGCGTGCTCGACGGCGAAGTGGTCTTCAAGCTCCACGACACCTACGGCTTCCCCGCCGACCTGACGGGCGACGTCTGCCGCGAACGCGGTCTCAAGATCGACCTGCAGGGCTTTGAAGACGCGATGGAACGCCAGCGCGCCGCCGCCCGCGCCTCGGCCAAGTTCAAGATGGCCGCGGGCCTCACCTACGAAGGCCCCGCCACGACCTTCACGGGCTACGACACCCTCAAGGAAGAGGGCGCCAAGGTGCTCGCCGTCTACGTGGGCGGTGAAGAAAAGGGCGAAGCCCAGGCCGGCGAAGACTGCGTCGTCGTATTCGACAAGACCCCCTTCTACGCCGAATCGGGCGGTCAGGTGGGCGACACGGGCGAATGCCGCAACGACACGTCGCTTCTGTGCGTGCTCGACACCTTCAAGGTGAAGGCCGACGTCTTCGGTCAGCACTGCCACGTCGCGGAAGGCTCCGTCAAGACGGGCGACGTCTTCACGCTCTCCGTCAACGAAGACCGCCGCCGCGCCATCATGCGCAACCACTCGGTCACGCACCTGATGCACAAGGCGCTTCGCAAGGTCTTGGGTGATCATGTCGCGCAGAAGGGTTCGCTCGTTTCGTCCGAATCGACGCGCTTTGACTTCTCGCATCCGCATCCGCTCACGGCCGCCGAAATCCGCCGCGTCGAAAACCTCGTCAACGAGGAAATCCTCGCGAACACGGAAACGAACGCCCGCGTCATGCCGATCGACGAAGCCAAGCAGACGGGCGCCGTCATGCTCTTCGGCGAAAAGTACGGCGAAGTCGTGCGCGTCCTCAACATCGGCACGTCCTGCGAATTCTGCGGCGGCACGCACGTCGCGCGCACGGGCGACATCGGCTCCTTCAAGATCGTGAGCGAAAGCGGCATCGCCGCGGGCGTGCGCCGCATCGAAGCCGTAACGGGCATGAACGCCGTGCGCGCGATGCAGGAAAACGCCAAGCTCCTCGCCGAATGCGCGGCCCGATTCAAGGCCCCCGTCTATGAACTTCCCGAAAAGATCGACGATCTGACGGAAACCATGAAGACGATGGAAAAGGCCCTTGAACAGTTGAAGAGCCGCGTGGCCGCCCGCATGGGCGACACGCTCGTCGAACAGGCCGTCGACGTCGCGGGCGTGAAGCTTCTCGCCGCGCGCATGGACGGCGCCGACGCCAAGGCCCTTCGCGAAACGATGGACAAGATCAAGGACAAGCTCGGCAGCGCCGTCGCGCTTCTCGCCTCGGTCAACGCCGACGGCCGCGTGCAGCTCTGCGCCGGCGTCACGAAGGATCTCACCGGCATCGTCAAGGCGGGTGAACTCGTCAACTTTGCGGCGGCCCAGGTGGGCGGCAAGGGCGGCGGCAAGCCCGACCTCGCCATGGCGGGCGGCAGCGACGCCACGAAGGTCGACGAAATGCTCGCGAGCGTCCGCGTCTGGGTGGCGGGGAAGCTCTGATGTCGACCGACGTCACGGAACTTTCCCTGCCGGACCTCGTCTGTCCGATGCCGGTCCTCAAAGCCAAGAAGGCGTTGGCCGGCCTCGCGCCGGGCGCGCTCCTTCGGGTGCGCTCGACCGACCGGCACAGCCTCGCGGATCTGCGGGACTTCTGCGAACAGACGGGACACGTCCTGGTCGAACAAAATGAATCCGACGAAGGGGAGCGCCACTGGTTCGTGACGCTCATCCGACGCAGGGACTGACGGGCGACACGCTTCGCTTCGGGCGGACCGCTTCTTTTTCGGGGAGGCGGTCCGCTTTCTTTTGCGGGGTGCGTACGGGGCGCGGCGAGAGGGAAAGAGGGGCGGAAGACGACCGCTTTGAAGAGAGAATCTCCCTAAAAAGAGCGGTAAGGTTGGCGCAATTTTTGCGTGATATAAACCGTTTCCATGGAGGTTGAACGCGACCTCAAACAACCATTCGTACCCCACAAAAGAAGACAGGTAACCACAAAATGATCAAGACTTCGATTGCCGCCGCCCTCGCCCTCGCTCTCGCCGCGGGCACCGCCATGGCCGAATTCAAGGACTTCACGGTCAACGGCGAACTCGTGACCAAGGCTCAGCAGGAAGCCGTCGCCACGGAAGTGCTCGCCAACTCGGGGAACCCCCATCAGGCCATGATGGACAGCTCCATTGAAGAGCAGGTCAAGGACATGATCATCGAAACGAAGGTCATGGGCCGCTATGCCCGCCAGCAGGGTCTTGACAAGGATCCGGCCGTTCAGGAACAGATCGCCCGCGCCACCGACATGATCCTTATGCAGCAGGCCGTCAACAAGTTCCTGAAGGACAATCCCGTCAAGGAAGAAACGATCAAGGCCGAATACGACAAGGAAGCCCAGCGTTGGGGCGACACGGAAGTCCGCGTCCGCCACATCCTCGTGAAGACGGAAGCCGAAGCCAAGGATCTGATCGACCAGATCAACAAGGGCGCCTCCTTTGCGAAGCTCGCCGCGGAAAAGACGCTTGACGAAGGTTCCAAGGACGTCGGCGGCATCCTCGACTGGCAGTCTCCCTCCGTCTACACGGGCGGTCTGAGCACGGCCATCGCCGGCCTCAAGAAGGGCGAAATGGCCAAGACCCCGGTGCAGAGCCCGGCCGGCTACCACGTCATCAAGGTGGAAGACACCCGCAAGGCCCAGCTCTTCCCGAAGTATGAAGACCGCAAGATGGAACTGCGCCACATCCTCATGCAGCGCCACGTCAAGGCCTTCATCCACGAACAGGTCCTCGGCGCCGACATCAAGGACGCCAAGTAATCGTCCGACTTCAGAAAAGGAGGGTGCCCGAAGCGCCCTCCGAAACGACTTACGGACAGGAAGCGCCGCTTTCGAAATTCTTTCGGGCGGCGCTTTTCGAATGTACTGATCCGCACCGAGTCGTTTTTGGGAGGCTTCTCCCCTCGGGAGAAGCGACTGCAACCATCGGGAGGAAATCTCCGTGACTGCTGAAATCGGTCATTTCGCTCTGATCCTCGCGCTCGTCGTGAGTGCCCTCGGCGCCTTTCTGCCTCTGGCGGGCGCCGCCTGGGACATCCGCGGTTGGATGCGCACGGGTACGGCGAGCGCCTTCATTCTCGCGCTCTGCGCCACGGTGGCGATCGGCTCGCTTGCCTACGGTTTCGTGACGAGCGACTTCACGATCCTGAACGTCGCGCGCAACAGTAATTCGGCGCTGCCCTGGTACTACAAACTCGCCGCCGTCTGGGGCTCGCACGAGGGCTCGATTCTCTTTTGGGTGACGACGCTCTGTTGGTGGATGTTCGCCGTGGCGCTCTCGGCGCGGCGTCTTCCCGAAAAGGTGCTCGCGCGCATTTTGGGTACGCTCTCGCTCATCGCCTTCGGGCTCTTTCTTTTCATTCTGCTCACTTCGAATCCCTTCTTGCGTCTCTTCCCGGAAGCGGCCGAGGGGGCGGACCTCAATCCCCTCCTGCAGGACCCGGGGATGATCTTCCATCCGCCGCTCCTCTATCTTGGGTACGTGGGCTTTGCGGTCCCCTTCGCCTTCGCGGTGGCGGCCCTCATGGGCGGACGCCTCGACGTCGCCTGGGCGCGCTGGATGCGTCCGTGGACGA
>ENA-OPDH01000536-OPDH01000536.1-human-gut-metagenome-genome-assembly--contig:-NODE-536-length-30104-cov-12.768378_pt1 | contig 30104 bp, 29 predicted proteins | sample MGYA00241260_ERZ501500 | MGnify/ENA primary metagenome ERZ501500 (study PRJEB25962, sample SAMEA2042519) | human gut metagenome | biome: human gut; feature: human-associated habitat; material: faeces...
ACGTGTGATGAACTAATGTATGCCTTAGAACATTACACTGAGGCAGATGAAAGTTATAAGAAAAAACAGTGGAAAAAAATGAGACTGTTTATTATCGCAGTATCACTTTTCGTGATATTTCTGGGTGGAGGATTTGTATTCAGATCATTAGCATCAAAAACCAATAACCAGACATATGATAATTTGATATCGGTAGTAGATTCAACAAGTTATGAAGATAAGATTGACAGTTATATCAATGCGATTAAGTTATATCCGAAGCGTCCGGAGGCATATATCAAAATGTTGGAGGTATATACGGAACATGGTTTTGGAATAGAAGAGAGCAAACAATTTATGAATTATTATAATCAGAATTTCTCTGAAAATAATGACAACACGTATGATAAAACAAGCGGACAGATTGCCGAAATGAATTATCAGGCAGGAATAATCTATCTGTATATGTATGACAGTGATGAGAATAGCCAGGAAACATTCAGAAGCAGAGCACTAAAGGCATATCCATTTTTTAAGGAGGTATGTGAAAATAATGATGGTTCATATGCAAATTATTCGTTGGCTCAAAGCTACTATGTGGTGTGCGATTTTTACAAAAATTATGTAGATAATTCAACAAGTGTAAAAGAACCGACAAAGGAATTATATGCAGAGCTTATTACGGCTGTTGAAACTTGCATAACCAATCTTGAAGACTATGATAATCCGGATATTGCGTATGTTAAATTAACGATGTATGAAGCAATATTAAATCTTATTCATGAACAGCGACGGGCATTTATGAGAGCGGACATAGAAGCAAAAGAAATATTAAGTTTGTTTGAAATGATTTATCGAAATACAGATAATCTTGATGTATTACAGGAAAAATCAATTCAGAAAAAGGCGAGCATATTAGAACAGAAAGATTTATTTATAAGTGATATAGAGAGCATATATAACGAGGAATAGAAAAATGGGTAGTACATACAAAATAATATCAATAATATGTTTTGCACTTGCCGGACTTATGCTTACTGTGGGAATAATACTGTTTTTTACTTTAAAGATACGTGTAGTAATCGGTTATCTTACAGGAAAAACAGAGAAAAAGTCTATTGCCATGATGCAGAACTCAAATAAAAATACGGAGATGAGGTTTTCATATGCAGAACAGGTGAAACGTGATGGAATCAGAAATATAACATCAGAAATTACTGATGGATTGAGTTCAGGTACGGTATCACTCAATGAATCAAAAGTGACAGAGGTACTGTCATCTGTTGATACTGATTCAGGAACCACAATTTTATCTAAAAGTGAAATTGGAATAGAAAAGATAACTTTATTTAAAGATGTCTTAATTATACATACAGATAAGGAAATAGTATAGAAATAAGGTGTAAAAGGAGCAAAAAATGAACTGGATTAAGGAAAATAAAATCAGAATAATCATGATAGCAGTAGCATTACTTGCAGTGATAGGTACAGTAATCGTAGTAACAAGGAGGTCAGGAAAGGCACAGACAACGGATAATAATCAGTCAGATGTTGTAATAAATGAAAGTTCAAAGGAAGATGTCACAACGAAGAAAGATGATGTTATAAAAGAATCGGAGAGCACAACAGAGGCGGATAAGGAAGAAGAGACTACCTCAAAGGATGATAAGAATGTAGAAGAAGAGACAACTCCGGCGGCAGCAGAACCAACAACACCGTATGTAGCACCGACAACGAAACCACAGGCAAAGCCAACAACACCATATGTAGCACCGACAACGAAACCACAGGCAAAGCCAACAACACCATATGTAGCACCGACAACAAAACCACAGGTAAAGCCAACAAAACCACAGGCAAAGCCAACAAAACCACAGCCAAAGCCAACAACACCACAGCCAACCCGCCCAACAGAGCCGGCAACAACAGCACCGGTTATACATGGAAAGGATGGAGTGATTCTGGATACGCTGTATATATGTAAATCAGATGGAAGTAAAATAAAATTCCCAGAGTCAAAAAAAGAGATAGAGGATAGACTTGGAAAGAATCACTTTTATGGGATATGGTATGATGATGCTGCCGTTAAGGATATATTAGGAATAGGTCTTATTATGAATCAGTCAACTAAGGAAGATGTAGAAGCGTATTTTGGAAAATCATCATGTGAAAAAGATACAGAAAACGGTATGGTTATGCAATATAATTACAAAAATACAGATATATATGTTACGTTCAACTTTTTTAAGGATACAGGCAAAATCAGAATTATATTTATAGATGGGGATAAGGGACTTGATACTTACTAAACCAATCTAGTAATTGAAATCTGATAATTAACTATAGAAATGAGGATAAAACAATGAGAGTAAAGAAATACATGGCGTGGATTATAACAGCAGCAATGCTTGTTACATCCATTCCGTTTTCAGAGAAACGAGTAAAAGCAGATGTACTTCCAGAGGGTACGCAGATGAAGTTTGTTGTTAAAGACCTTGATGGGACTATAATCAAGAACTCAGAGGATCCTGATGAGGAAAAGATTCTTAAATTTAAAATTGGTGATGAAGAAACAGAGGCAGTATTTAACAATGATGAATATACCATTGATATAGGGAACCGTGAGTCAGCAGGACTTGAAGTAAGCATAATAATGGGTGATGTCATTAAAACTGAATCCTACAGTGCGGATAAGACGGAGTATGACGTTACCATGAGTATGGCTACGCCTATAGACATCACGGGTTCGGTATATGATGAAGCCACATCCACATATACAGTCCATGTCCCATATGACCCGGAAGGAAAGTATGAACTGCCTGAAGGTGTTGTCATGGATACAACAGACATTGAATCCAATGAAACAGAAGACGGTATATACAACTACGCGGGTTATGAAGAGGGCGTAATCAACTACCGGACACCGGGATATGTTAAGGCCAGGCTGACAGCAGTCCGTGATGACGGGTACAGGATATATACTCCTGTATATTTGCTTATTGACATTGACAACACTCCTGAATTCAGAGCGGATAATAACAAATTTTATGACAATAACGTAATTATTGAAAAAGGTGGAGACCTTGTTGCGGGTGTAACACTTAAGAACAAGAAGTCATGGAACGGGCTGAATCTCAGTTGTAATTATGATAATAGCATTATATATGAAAGTTCTGATGCGGAAGTAAGTGTTGACGGTACAGGCAGAGTAGCAATAAATAAAGACTCCGGATATGATTTGGTAGAAGCAGTAATAACAGCAAGGGACAGATACACAGGAGAAAAGGCTTCATACAGTCTTACGGCATATCCTGAAACAAGTAATGACATAATACTTAGTGTTAATAAAGAATCCCTCCCTTATGATAATAAGGTAAGCATTAATGCAGCGGATTACAGGACGGATACCATTCCTGTAAACATTGAGAATCAGGATGATTATACTGATATAGTGTATTCATCGGATAATGAAAACATTGCAGCCATTGATACAGACGGCAGCATACACATACTTGAAGTAGGAACGGCACACATATCTGTGACAGCGGCTAAGAAAGATGAATGGAAGAAATATGAAAAGACATTCACTATTGAATCAAAAGCTGTTGATTCGTATATTAAGGTATATGTGGATGGCATAGAAAAAGACATTACAGAGACAATAGAAATCTCTGAGGATGACATCCAAAATGAGGTTGTAATACTTCCTATAAGCCTTAAGATGTATAATGAAAATGGTAAAGAAACCCACAAGCCTCATTATTACGTAAAAACAGATTTACAGGATGATAATGTAACAGTCAGTGGTTCTGATATTATCATATCAAAAACAGATGAAATAGAAAGAAATGTTAATCATACCATAGAAATAGAAGGAAGTGACTGGGGATTAAATAAATCAAAGGTGACATTATCCTTCATGATTAACGGAAAGGAAATAGACAACAGTTCAATATATTCAGTAAGATACATAGAAAACGGCACAGAAAAACCTCTTGTGAGTGGTAAAGTGATTAACGGAATAAGAACAAGATGGGCACTTACCAATGAGGTTAAAGTTGGTGTTTTGGATAGTGAAAACTATAGGCTTAGTAATGGAAAAACAACTGAAAGAAAGGCAGATATTTTACTTTTAACATTTAATGAAGAAAAATACAACAAAGACCACGCATTTTACCTGTGGGAGAAAAATGAAGAAAGTAACTATGACGCATCTTTCGCTCACGAATATTTCGGAACAGACCTTGAAGCCCCTAAACTTACCCTTGTAAATCACGAAAACATCAATATAACCGGTAAAGGACTTTACACAAGCGGCAATGCATCCATAAATGTCATGGCTGCAGACAAAGACGGACACCTCTACGCAGTGGAACTGGTGGATTCACTCACAGGAGATGTGATTAAAAGTGTGGGAATGGAAGAACTGGCAAAGAATGATGCTTCACTTAAAGAAACAAATGTCAGGTTTGACATCCCGTTTGAAAATAACACGGCAGTACATTATGCCGTTGTGGTATGGGACCAGGCAGGAAGAAAAACCGTCAGGTCACTTGCAGGACTATTAAGAAATGCTGAATACGGTGAAGACACCAACGTGCTTATATCAGACAATACACCTGCAAATGACAGGTTCTCCGTGGAAAACGGACCGGATGTCAATAAATATGTCACAGAAAACGGAAACATATATGTTTCGGGGGAATCAGGAATAGTAATCGTATCTGAGGATGCCGGAGATGTTTATTCAGGAATCAGCAGGATAACATTGACAGTCAACGGAGAAGAAAAGACATTCAGTGCAGACGGCACAGGCAGTTTTACAGCCGCAGACAATACTGCCAAGGCAGTGCTTGATACCGCTGATTTCATGACAGGCGTCATTGACGATAAAGGAAGCAGGCATCTGGCGGTAACCGTTTCATCAGAAGATTTTGCCGGCAATGTTTCCACACCAAAGAGTTACGACATCTATGTGGATAGAAAAGCACCACAGGCAGAAGGAATGACAATAACCTTTGGAAACACGGGAAGAAATAAAGAAACAATGACATCCTACGGGACTTTTTATAACGGCAGGTTTACCATGACTTCAGACATAAGTGACGGATTATCAGGACTTAAAAGTGCCGTGTTAAAAGTGGGAAACAGGACGATACAGGGATATGTTACCGGAAACGGAATCTCCTTTGATGTGGGGGACAATGTAAGCGGAAATGCGGAACTTGTACTTGAAGATTCAGTGGGAAATAAAAATACTGTCCCATATACAGCAATAGGTGCGGGCAGAGGCGTTAAAAACAGCTATATAGACGTGGACACACTGCCTGTTGACATAATGGTTGCGGCAGACAGCAAGCCGGGAAAGTACGGCTGGTATAACGGAAAAGTGACATTTACCGTAAAAGCCGCCGACAGGTCGTTATCCGATAAATCGGGAATCAGAAACGTAACAATTACCGTCAACGGCGTCAGGTATAATGCAGAAGCATACGATAACAGGACGACATCTGACAAAGAGTATAAAGTCACTGTTGATGACAGGTTAATCATGGAAACCATGAATGAAGAAGGAATGTATACTGTCAGGGCAGAAGCAGCTGATAATGCCGGAAATACCTCGGTAAAAGAAGCAAGTGCATATATAGATACAGTGGCACCGGTAATAGGAGAAATCACAGGCGTGAAACCGGGAAGCGACAATGCGGGAAACGTGACCATAAATATTCCCGTAACGGAAAAACATTTCAGTGCAGAAGGCAACGGCACAGTAATAACCGTCAGGAAAGAACTTGACGGGAAGACAACGGAAAACGTGATAACGGCTGATAGGTCTGACAGGATGGAAACTGTCGGAAGATATACATTCACGGAAGACGGCACATACAGTGTTTCCGCAGTATCGACAGACGCTGCAGGAAATAAATCAGACGAAAGAAAAATATCTTTCATCATTGACAATACTAACCCGGTAGTAAGGATTTCAGGAGTAACGGACGGCAGTTATGTAAAAGATTCCGCAACCCTTGAATTTTCAGCCGTCGAGGTTAATTACAGGAATAATGACGTTAAGATAAGCGGAACAAGGAGCCTTAACGGAATAACCGAGGTACTTGACATGGGAGGCTTTGTAAGCAGTACAAAAGAGTCCGTAATGAAAAAAGTATTTACAGATGAAGGTGAATATGAAATCACGATTATGGCAGAAGACGGGGCAGGCAACAGCTCCAAAACAGAAAGAATACACTTTACGGTGGATACAGCCAATCCGGAAATAACACTTGCGGGACTTGACAGGGCTTCATATACGGACACAGTATCTGGAAAAATAAATATAAAAGATAATTATTACAGGACAGGCACAGTAAAGCTTGTAAGAAGCTCTGTCACATATGATGAAACAGCAGACAGGCTTAACATAACCGATAAAGAAGACGTTACGGACCTTTTTGTAAAGACGGGAAAAGAAAGCAGCAGCCGTGAAAGAAACCTGGTTATCGAAATACCTAAGGAACGCGGCAATGACGGACTTTATGTTCTCAGTGTGACGGCAGAGGACATGGCAGGAAAAACATCGGAAAGTATAACTGAATTTACCGTCAACGGATACGGGTCAGTATTTACCTTTAATGAGAGCCTGTTAAATCTTTTAAATAATCCGTATGTAAAAAATGTGCAGGAAGATTTTACCGTAAGCGAATACAATGCCGGCGGCATAGACCATGATAAGGTATCCGTCCAGATAACAAGGGACGGCGCCATGATGCAGAATCCGAAGTACAGTGTCAATGACCTGTCGGAGAAAAACGGATGGCATAAATACGAATATGTGATAAGCAGGGACAACTTTAGCAGTGACGGAATCTACAGGATTGTCATATCCACCGTGGACAGTGACGGCAACAAGTCGGAGACACTGAAAGAGGACAGGCTTGCCGCAGTATTTTATGTAGACACGACCAAACCGGAACTTGTATCGGTGACAGGTCTTGGAAAGAAGAATTATAACGCTTCGGAAATAGATGTAAAGTATGAACTGTTTGATGCCATGGGAATAGCAAAAGTGGAAGTCTACATAGACGGAGTCAGAACAAAAGAGATAACGGATGTGGAAGAGATAACACAGTACCTTGGTTCATTCAGCGTCTCACAGGGTATGAACCGCCACATAAGGCTGGTTATTACAGATAAGGCAGGAAATGTCACGGATACCGATGTGGCTGAAGACGGAAAGTATGTGGCAGATTTTAATAAAAATGTAACCATATCCACTAACATATTTATCCGATGGTATGCCAACAAGGCACTTTTTGTGTGCAGTATAGTGTGCGTGGTGTTACTGACAGCCGGAATAGTGGTTCTGGTTACAAGGAACAGGAAGAAAAAAGGAACACAGGAGAAATAGAATGGGTAATATTGATTATGACTATTTAGGAGATGGTTCGGTTGCTGCAAGTGCAGTGACCGAATCAAAAAATGCGATATTTAGCCAGTCAGTTCTGTCAGTGTTGGTAATAATAATCGGAGTACTGGTGCTTATTGCATTGTCAATAAGCATTGTCAATCTGATTATGAGTATCAGGATGAACAGAAGGATAGGAAATATCAGCTCAAAACTTGGAACAATACAGTCAGATAAAAATGATACAATCGGGATTGTGTTTTGTAAAAAGTGTGGAAGCAAGTATTCGGTGGCAGACAGACAATGTCCGTTCTGCGGTGAAAAGAGACAATAATTTTTGAAAAAACTCTTGACGTAATAAAGTTTCTCTGATATACTACAAAAGCTGTTGAAACAGATATGGCGAGTTAGCCAAGTGGTAAGGCGTGGGTCTGCAACACCCTGATCGTCGGTTCAAATCCGTCACTCGCCTCTATATCAGAGATAATAATGACATCGATTACATTTGTGGTCGGTGTTATATTTTTATCCGGAAGCGTTTTGCCGGTTTTGAGTATAAGGCAGGTGTTAATATGGATTTTGAAGTGAACGATATTATTAAAATGAAAAAGCCCCATCCCTGCGGATGTTATGAATGGGAAGTTATGCGTGTCGGAGCCGATTTCAGGTTGAAATGTGTGGGATGCGGACATGAGATAATGATTGCAAGAAGAATAGTTGAAAAAAATACAAAATCTATTAAAAAAGTACAATAATTGGACTTGCCACGTTTTTTTTATTATGGTATCATATATCTTCGTGATATATTGATTTATATTCCTTGCTTTCTACTAAGATAGAAAGCCAATAGACCAGAAGGAGGTGCAGTACAGCATGAATAAGTATGAATTAACAGTTGTTGTTAACGCAATGACAGAGGACGATGTAAGAACAGCAGTCATCGAGAAAGTTAAGGAACTTGTTGCAAAGTGTGGTGGAACAATCACAGCTGTTGATGAAGCCGGCAAGAAGAAATTAGCTTATGAGATTCAGAAGATGAATGAAGCATTCTACTACTTCTTTAGTATTGACGCAGTAGCAGAGTTCCCTAACGCAATTGCTTCAGAACTTCGTATCATGGACAACGTTCTCAGATTCTTATGCGTTAACGTAGAAGAATAGAAGCTTAACGGCATATGCCGTAGAGGAGGCAGATTATGAACAAAGTAATCTTAATGGGACGTTTAACAAGAGATCCTAATATCAGTTATTCATCTGGTGAGAGACAGACTACAGTTGCCAGATATACATTAGCAGTAGACAGAAGACGCCGTAGTGACGGTGGAGAACAGACAGCAGATTTTATTTCCTGTGTGGCATTTGACAGAGCAGCAGAGTTTGCGGAGAAATACCTTCATCAGGGAACCAAGATAGCTGTAACAGGTCGTATACAGACCGGAAGCTACACTAATAGGGATGGACAGAAAGTTTATACAACAGATGTTGTAATTGAAGAACAGGAATTTGCAGAGAGCAAGAATAGTGCCGGTGAAGGGGGATATTCACAGGCAGCAGGCAGACCTGAACCAAGTGCTGCAGGAGATGGATTTATGAACATTCCTGACGGCGTTGAGGATGAGGGATTGCCATTTTAGAGAATTAAGGAGGTCTAGAAATGCCTAATCCAAGAGAAAACCGCGGAACAGATGCTCCAATGAAGAAGAGAATCAACCGTAGAAGAAAAAAAGTTTGTGTATTTTGTGCCGATTCAACTAACGTAATCGATTACAAAGATGCTAATAAATTAAAAAGATTTGTATCTGAAAGAGGTAAGATTCTTCCTAGAAGAATTACAGGTACATGTGCAAAACATCAGAGAGCACTTACAGTTGCAGTTAAGAGAGCAAGACAGATTGCAATCTTACCTTACACACTTGATTAATTATATCTGATTAACATAACCCCATGGTTCGTATCCGAGTCATGGGGCTATTTTTATGTATGGAAAAAAAATTACCGGTGTGATATAATAAATTATCTATAGCTTTAGGAGATATGACATGGCAGGGAAAGAAAAGAGATTACGTAATCTGTTAAATTTATATCTTAGATATCCGATTATAGCAGGTATTGTATTTGCTGTTATGAATATAATGGTATATTTTATAAGTGTCAGGGCAGGAATCGTTGTTTCAATAGCGGTGCTGGCATATTTTGTATGGCTTCTTTTTATGATATTTAATAAGCATGTTGCTGTATCTAAGGCACTTATGGATTTTGCCTCAGGATATGCACAGATGCAAAAGAAGTTGTTGGATGAATTTAAGGTTCCATACGGACTTCTGGATAATCAGGGCAAAATACTCTGGCTTAATAATTCTCTTGGTGCAATTGTTGGCAAGGACAACTACCGGAAGAACATAAGTACGGTAATACCCGAACTATCCAAGATACAGATTGAACCGGGTAAGAATTTACAGGAATGTAATGTTGCAATCGGAAACAGAATATATAAGGTTTTTACCGAGAAAATTGATATGTCGGATTCCCCGGTTGACGTTAATATCCTTATAGCGGGAGCATCATCTGATTTATATGCCATATATTTTATTGACGAGACAGAGATAACAGCCTGCAGAAAAGAACTGCATGATGAACGTTTTGTTGCGGCGCTTATATATATAGACAATTATGATGAGGCACTTGAAAGTATCGACGAAGTCCGCCGTTCGCTTTTAATAGCCCTTGTAGACCGTAAGATTAATAAGTATATTACTGCAGGTGAAGGCATTGTAAGAAAACTTGAAAAAGATAAATATTTCGTGGTAATGCGTTATAAATTCCTTGAAAAACTTAAAGAAGAACGTTTTGCCATTCTTGAGGAGGTTAAGTCCGTTAATATCGGAAATGATATGGCAGTTACGCTTAGTATAGGAATCGGAGCCATGAACGGATCATTCCTTAAGAACTATGAAATGGCAAGAGCAGCAATTGATCTGGCACTTGGACGAGGTGGTGACCAGACCGTTGTCAGAGATGGCAATAAGGTAACTTATTACGGCGGAAAGAGTAATTCTCTTGAGAAGAATACGAGAGTAAGAGCCCGCGTCAAGGCTCACGCACTCCGTGAACTTTTAGAGGGTACCGATAATGTAATCATTATGGGACATAAAATCAGTGACGTAGATGCCGTGGGAGCGGCAGTCGGTATATACACGGCGGCAAGAATTTTTTCAAAGAAAGCACATATTGTTCTTAATGACTTAACGACATCATTACTGCCTATAATTGATTTGTATAAGAACAGCCAGGAATACAGTCCTGATCTTTTTGTAAAGAGCGAGGAAGCACTGGCAAAGGTAGGAAGCAATACATTACTTGTTGTTGTTGATGTAAACAGGGCTAATTATACGGAATGTCCGGAATTGATTGGTAAATGCAGACAGACGGTGGTTATTGACCATCATCGTCAGGCTGATGACCAGATTGAAAATGCAACACTTTCCTATGTAGAACCATACGCATCATCCGCATGTGAAATGGTTGCGGAGATACTTCAGTATATTTGCGATAATATCAGAATTAAATCAATAGAGGCAGATACTTTGTATGCCGGAATAGTTATTGATACCAATAACTTTACCAATAAAGCAGGAGCAAGAACTTTTGAAGCGGCAGCATTTTTACGACGTAACGGTGCAGATATTGTAAGAGTAAGAAAACTTCTGCGTGGCGATATGAACGAATACAAGGCAAAAGCAGAGACGGTAAGACACGCTGAGGTGTATAAGCACTATGCACTTTCCGTATGCCCAAGTTCGGGATTACAAAGCCCTACTATTGTAGGAGCACAGGCTGCCAATGAACTTCTTAACATTACGGGAATAAAAGCATCAATTGTTTTTACATATTACAACGATACAATATACCTTAGCGCAAGGTCTATAGATGAAGTTAATGTACAGCTTATCATGGAAAGGCTTGGCGGCGGCGGACATATGACAATCGCAGGTGCACAGCTTAAGGATATGTCATTGGAGGATGCCATAACACTTGTTAAAAAGACAATAGATACAATGGAAATGGAAGGAGCAATTTAATGAAAGTTATATTATTACAGGATGTTAAAGCACTTGGAAAAAAAGGACAGACAGTGGATGTCAGTGACGGATATGCAAGAAATTGTATTCTCCCTAAGAAACTCGGAGTGGAAGCAACATCCAAAAACCTTAATGACCTTAAATTACAGAAGGCACATGAAGAAAAGGTTGCTAAAGAGCAGCTTGAAGAAGCCAAGGCTTTTGCAGCAAAAATGGCGGACATGGAAGTAATTGTTTCTATTAAATCAGGAAAAGACGGAAGAACTTTCGGTTCAGTATCATCTAAGGAAATTGCAAATGCTTTTAAGGAACAGCATGGAATGGAAATAGATAAGAAAAAAATTGTTCTTGATGAGCCAATCAGAAGTGTGGGAACTACAATTGTAAGCGTAAAGCTTCATAAAGATGTTGTTGGAAAGCTGAATGTAAGAGTCAGAGAGGCATAGAAGTATGGATGAACCACTTTTAAAGCGTATTATGCCCCATAGTACAGTTGCCGAACAGTCCGTGATTTCATCAATGCTTATGGATAAAGATGCCATAGGAATAGCATCGGATATGCTTACTAAGGACGATTTTTATACCGGCCAGTATGGAATCATGTTTCAGGCAATAACGGAACTGGATAAGGAAAATAAGCCGGCAGACATTGTTCAGGTGCAGGACAAATTAAAACAGATGGGTGCACCTGAGGAACTGGCAGGAATTGATTTTTTAAGGGAAATTCTTAATGTAGTGGCAACGTCTGCCAACATTAAGGGTTATGCCAAGATTGTAAAGGAAAAATCTGTTCTGCGCAATATGATTAAGGTCGCACAGAAAATAGAAAATGAATGTTATGATTGCAAGGATGAAGTGGATAACATACTTGCCGATGCGGAAAAGGATATTACTGCAGTAAAGAACAGCGGGACAAGTGAGGAGATAACACCTATAAGCGATGTTGTTATTGAAGCACTTGACAGGATGGATGCGGCATCCAAGGCAGGCGGTAAAATTACGGGAATTGCCACAGGGTTTAAACATCTTGACTACAAAACAGCAGGACTCCAGAACTCGGATTTTATTCTTGTTGCGGCAAGACCATCCATGGGTAAAACGGCATTTGTCCTTAATATTGCACAGTATGTTTCTGTTAAAAATAAGACGACAACTGCCATATTCAGTCTGGAAATGTCAAAAGTCCAGCTTGTCAATCGTCTTATCTCTATGGAATCCAAGGTTGATTCCAAAAATATACGAACGGGAAACATGAGCCCGGCAGAATGGAGCAGCGTATCAGAGGGTGCTTCAAGAGTAGGTATGTCCCACCTTATAATTGATGATACACCGGGAATTTCCATTGGAGCATTGCGTAACAAATGCCGTAAGTTCAAGAGAGATAATAATCTCGGTCTTATAATAATCGACTACATACAGCTTATGACAGCAGGTGGCAGAAGCGAATCAAGACAGCAGGAAGTATCGGAGATTTCAAGAGCATTGAAAGGGATTGCAAGGGAGCTTAATGTTCCGGTAATCGCATTATCCCAGTTAAGCCGTGCTGTTGAAGCAAGAGATAATAAAAGACCGATGCTTTCGGATTTGCGAGAGTCAGGTGCCATCGAGCAGGATGCGGACGTTGTTATGTTCATATACAGGGATGAGTATTATCACAAAGACAATGCTGATAACAAAGGCAAAGCCGAGATAATCATAGCCAAACAAAGAAACGGTCCTACAGGAACTATTGACCTTGCATGGATTGGAGATTTAACAAAATTTGCGGATTTGGAAGTTCAATATAATCACGAAGAAGAGTAAGTGTCATACTTGCTCTTTTTTTGTAAAAGTAAGTCGAAGAAAAAATATTTTTTTACCCATATGGGATGGTATAATTAGTGAAAAAATTAAGGGGACATATTATGAAAAGATATTTAATTTCAGAAGCTTCTGCAATCACAGGTCTGGAGGCGCATGTACTCCGGTATTGGGAAGAAGAGCTTGGCATGAAAATCCCAAGGAATGAATTGGGACATCGTTATTATACAGATACAGAAATTGAAATTTTCCAGAAAGCTAAGGAAATGAAAAATAAGGGGTATCAGCTTAAGGCAATCAAAACCGAGATTTTTGGAAAAGCGGATATAATACCTATACATATGGAGCATGAACAGGGAGAGCTTGAAAGTGAGGAGCAGAATACAAGGGATGTCCGTATGGAACAGTTCAAAGCGATTATCGGCAGCATTCTCACGGAAGCTCTTAAGGAAAATAATGTGGAACTTCATGAAAAAGTGGTAAAGGAAATGGACTATCTTTTTCGTGTGAATGATGAGGCGGCAGAGGAACGCTATAAGAAGCTTGATGAAACAATACGTAGCTGCCAGCGGTCGGGCAAAGAGGCGGCAGCAGGTAAGGATACACGTTTCAAGCATAGGAAGAAAATGAAAAAACTGTAAAAATATAACACATAACGGATAGGACAGTCAACAGACGTTGGGCTGTCCCTTTTTATCACGCTTTTTTGCAGACTTCTCTTGAAATTATCATAATTCTATGCTATTGTAATTATAAACGAACGGTCGGTATATACAAAGGAGAGAAGCAACATGAAAACAACTGAGCAACAGCACAATGAGCGCAAACGCGAAATAATGGAAAAGTGCTTTGAATGTTATGCTGAAAACGGGCTCACGGGCACCGGGATCAAAGCGCTTGCCGATGCATGCGGATGCACAAAGGCAAATCTTTATTCGTATTTTAAAAACCTCGACGAACTGATCATCGAGTCAACGGCATACTGTATGGAAAAGGTCGAGGACGACTTTATGGAGATGGCACCCACCGACCCCAATGATGTTGTCCGATTTGTGAAGGAGGTTCCCTACTGGACGGCTAAAAAGCATGGAAAAAAATATCGGCTGATGTATCAGATCTATACTCATCCGAAGTATATCGAGCACGGCAAGAAGTTTTTTGAGGGTGTCAACGAGCGCTATACCGAGTATGCCAAGCGGCTTGAGCCGAAGATAGGTATTCCGTACACGATAATCACGCCGCTGATTTTTATATTCGTCCGCGCCTGTGTACACTATGCGATGTTCGAGGACGAATATTACCTGAAATCCCAGATGGAGATCTTAAAGCAGGGGGTTGCCCTGTTTACAGATAAATACTGCTCACAATATTTGAACGGAGGTAACGTAACATGAAGAAACGAATACTCAGTATCCTGATTCTATGCTGCATGGTGTTGACGCTGCTGCCGGTGCCGGTGCCGGTGTCGGCGGCGGCAACGGGGGCAATGGATAATATCCCCGGCAGGTTTGACAAGGAGATCGACCTGGTCAATGAGAAGGGCGACATCAACATCGGGGACAGCAAGACCTACTACATTTATTCCTCTTCGAATGATCCTGAGTGGGTATGGACCAAGAAGATCCAGGTCAACGGAAGTAAGGCGGCACCGCACATCTTCCTGGATAACGTGAATATTCAGGTGAAGGAGGATGCCAAGACGCCGGCCATCGAGCTGCATGGAAAGGCGTCGGCGTATCTGTATTTTATCAACCGGGACAGTAAGCTGACGGGGGCCACCGGACGGGCGGCCATTCAGAAGAACCGCAGCGAGGGACAACTGTGCGTGCAGGTGATGAAGGGCACCACGGTGACGTGTCAGGGCGGCTTTGCCGGCGCGGGCATCGGCGGAAGCTTTGCCACCAGGAATATCGCCGACAAGGTTTTCAACATCGACATGTACGGCCACGGCGTGAATATGCATTTCGGCTCCCAGACGAATCCTTCCTTGTGGAGCGGCACCATCATCGCCAAGGGCGGTAAGTACAGCGCGGGTATCGGCGGCGGACGCTGGTGTCACGGTCAGAACATCACCGTGACGGACGCGAAGCTGAAGCTTACAACAGGCTATAATCAATTTGGCTCGGACGCGGCAGCTATGGGCTACGGCGATCTTGTATACTCAAGCAAGGTATACAGCACAGTGCTAAGATATATAGGAGATTTTGTCAGAAACCCCTCTATGGAGGAGGACTATAAATCCATCAAGGTGGGTTCCACCAAGGGAAAGCTGGTGAAGCTGAAGGTGGAAACGCGGGCCCTCACCCGCAACGACGAGTTTACATTCTTCTGGAATCTCTATGATATTCTGATCCCCAATGAACGCGGACTCATCGACGTGCAGCTGCTGACGCTGCCGTATGTGCAGAACTACGGCTGGGCGATCAACGGGATGGAACTGGAGCTGATCGACGACCCCTGCAACGGGAAGCACGACTTCGGCTGGGTCGACCGGCAGTCGTGCCACGTCTGGGCATGCCGTAATATGAAATGTCAGGCGCGTGACCCGGTGGCACCGGAGTCCGCAAGGAACGGCAAGCACGCATCCAGCGGCTGGAACACGGAAAAGCACCAGCTGCTCTGTGATGTGTGCGGCCATGTGATGGAAACGGACACGAAGGCACCGGTGCTGGAGGTGCTGAAGGACGGCGAGATCTATACCGCCGAGGATGTCCGCGATGAAAAAACGCTCGAGGGAAAGCCGGGCGCGTATACCTTCACCGTCAGCGACCCGGCAAAATCGGGAGAGACGTCCTCCGGCATCAAGTCGGTGACCATCAACGGTATGGAGCAGACAGTTGGCTCTACATATTCTCTTCCCGCACCGGACGGCGGCAACAATGACGCGGGAAATGAATATACCGTCGTGGCGACAGACAACGCGGGCAACCAGACCACGGCAACGGTGACGGTCTACCGGCGGCACCGGGTGCAGGTGTTAAGTCTGGATGGAAGCAAGACGTATGTGGATAAGCTGCTGGCACACAATGAGTATCTGATCCTCACGATGAAGCTACCGGAGAATGCGGCGGTAAAGCTGACGGACAAGGATGACAATTCGACCATACCGTACGAGAATGGGGAATTCAGGGTAGGCCTGATCGACAGGAACCGGACACTTTTGTTGGAGTATTCCACGGAGTATCCGCAGGTGGAGCTCGAGTTGGGGCGGAACCAGCGCTTTACGGGATACAGCACGGATACGGACGAAACGTACTATCTCAAGGATGCAAGCAAGAGAAATGGTTCCTATTCGGTGGGCGTAAGGATCGATACAGCAAACGCCACAAAACCCGGCTGCTACTTCAGTTCGCCGAACCGCTACACACAGGAGCAGCTGGCGGAACTGGATGAGCAAGGCAAAATTCCATGGACCGAATACAAGTACCCGGATCCATCGGATGACCCGGATGTCATAATAATCTACATGCCTGAGGCCCATATAGACGCCGCGGAGTATGACAAAAATGGCAGCTGGTATGTCTACGCCAAAGCCGAAAACGTCAAAGGAACGACCTATGTTTCTACGCCAAATCTGATCGCCGATGCGGAGAATCCGAAAGCTATCGATCTTTCTACCGGTGAGGAACTGAAGAGCTACGGGGAATACTATGGCGACCTGCGGTTCGAGGTAAAGGAGGCGACACCTTTCACGGTGTGGTATCGCAAAACCCCGGATTCTACGGATTATACCGTTTTGCTGCCGGATGAAGATGGCTATTATACGATCCCGGCAGTTTATGAGAGCAGTAAGGTGCACAGCATTTACATCGAAGACACCTGCGGGAACAAAAGCTACTACTCGTGGCTTCATGTTACGTGGAACTATCTGATTGATGTGGGGCAGGAGGGTCGTTATTGGGATGAGCCAACTGTGCTGCCGCTGCGCATTTCCAAAACGCAGAATTTGGAAGAGGAACTTTCCAAGATCAATATCGGAGTCAAGTCGGCTCATAGCGACGGAAAGTGGATGCTTGTCGATGTCGATTGGGAGATTCCGGAGACCTATGATCCGAATTCCCCGCGGGAGCAGACCTTCACGGTCAACGGAACGGTGATCCTGGAGGGCACGAAGGACAATGAAAAGAACCTTTCGGAGCTGGATGTTGTCCCGCTTCCGGGAGAGGAATGGATGAAGAACATCTCGGTGCAGGTGACGGTGGAGGGCGACCCACAGTACACGGTAACGGTGCAGAATTGCGAAAACGGCACCGTCACCGTGGCGAATGCCACGAAAACCGCCGATGACGGCACGCCGCTGTTCTTTAAAGACGAGCTTGTCATGCTCTCCATTGCACCCGATGAGGGCTATATGCTAAGCACGCTGTCCGTCAACGGTACCCCCGTCACCGTTGCGGTTGGAGACGATACCTATACCTTCGCCAAGCCGGAGGGAGATGATACAATCACCGCAGCGTTTGAAATACGCAACGATCATACCGTAGCATTTGACGCTAACGGCGGCTCCAATCCTGAGGATCTGCCCGAGGAGGTCACCACTGCAATGCCTGCCAAGAAGATATTGCACGGCAGCGAGTATTATCTACCGGAGTGCGAGTTTATTGCACCCGAAGGAAAGCAGTTCAAGGCATGGCAGATAGACGGTACGGAGTATTCAGCGAACGCCCCTGTGACCGTCACTGCTGATATCACAGTCAAGGCACTGTGGGAAAACGTGTGCTATACGATCACCTTCGATACCAACGGTGGCAGTGAAATTGCACCCGTTACGCAGGACTACGGCACACAGATCACCGCTCCTGCCGACCCGACAAGAGAGGGTTACACCTTTATGGGTTGGGATAAGGAAATTCCCGCGACCATGCCTGCGGAAAACATCACAATTAAGGCGAAATGGAAAGACATCGAAAAACCCACGGGTGAAATTAAAATCAGTAATAACAGTTGGAAAGCGTTCCTCAACAATATCACCTTCGGTCTGTTCTTTAGGGGCGTGCAGGAGGTGACGATCACCGCAGCCGACAACAGCGGCGAGATGGTAACGGTTGAATATCTGCTGTCAGATAAGGAATTGACAAAAGCTGAGCTTGACGGCATGACCTTCACAGCGTACACCGCACCGTTTTGCATTGACCCTGATAACGAATATATTATCTATGTCAGACTGACCGATAAGGCGGGCAATACGGACTACATTTGCTCGGACGGCATCGTTCTTGACGGAACAAGCCCGGTTATCACCGGCATAGAAAACGGCAAGACCTACTGCGAGGCGCAGACGGTCACCGTTGACGAGAAGCATATCGGCACCGTCACTGTAAACGGAACGGAGGTCACGCTTGATGAAAACGGCAGCTTTGTCCTCTCTCCGGCAGACGGCGGGCAGAAAATCGTTGTCACCGACAAGGCGGGCAACACCGCCGAGATGACCGTAACGGTCAACAACGGGCATACCTTCGGTGACTGGACATCAAACGGCGATGGCACACACACCCGCCAATGCACGGCAGACAGCTGTACGGAAGGCGTCGAAACGGATAATTGTACCGATGAGGATAAAAATCACAAATGTGATATCTGCGGAAAGATAATCTCCAACCACATCGGTGGTAAGGAAACCTGCAGGGATAAGGCAGTATGCGAAGTCTGCGGCAAATCCTACGGTGAGCTTGATCCGAATAACCACACCGACTTAAAGCATTTTCCGGCAAAGGCGTCTACCGAGGATTCCGAGGGCAATATCGAGTATTGGTACTGCAGCGGCTGCGGAAAGTATTACAGTGACAAAGACGGCACCAAGAAAATCGCCAAGGCCGACACTGTAACGGCGAAACTGCCGAAGTATCCTCAGACCGGCGACAACAGCAACCTCATGCTGTGGATCGCACTGTTGCTTGCCAGCGGAGGAGCTGTTATCGGCACAACGGTTGTCAGCAAAAAGAAAAAGCACAACAGCTAACAAAGTAGTATAACTCACACGGCGGCTATCGGAAATGGTAGCCGCTTTTTTTGAAAAGTGCCGGACTTGCGGCACAGACAAAGGCGGATTGCTTGAAACAGTTGTGCGGTTCGAAATGGAACTCAGAGCCACACTCACAGGACAGCAAAAGGCTCTGCTTGAACAGTTTGAAAAAGCAGCATTCCGAAGTCTTGACAAAGCGGATATAATACCATATACATATGGAGCATGAACAGGGAGAGCTTGAAAGTGAGGAACAGAATACAAGGGATGTCCGTATGGAACAGTTCAAAGCGATTATCGGCAGCATTCTCACGGAAGCTCTTAAGGAAAATAATGTGGAACTTCATGAAAAAGTGGTAAAGGAAATGGACTATCTTTTTCATGTGAATGATGAGGCGGCATCAGGTAAGGATACACGTTTCAAGCATAGGAAGAAAATAAAAAAACTGACTTGAAAAGTGGACATTCGTTAAGATATATGATAACATAAAAGTATCAGTAGTTTATCGTGAAAAAAGGAGAGGTGATATTGGGTAAAATTTGTGAGATGTTATAACACGTTAATTAAGGGAATGATATGGATGTGAAGATGTAGATAATTAATATATCATGAATATGGCGTGAGTTTCATATTAATTGGTAAAGGATTGTATATGGAAATATGTTTATGGGATATCATTCTCTGCAATGAAAGCAAAGGAGAAAGATTATGGGAAAACGATTAATAGTAATTGTTTTAAGCGTGGTGATGGCAGTTATACCATGTTGCGTTTCAGTAAGTGCAGATGACTCCGAATACAGTGAATGGAGAACATCAGAGGAATTGCATGAAGAGAGACTGAGATTGATGGATGATTATGAAAATAATAAGTCACAAATAGAAGCAATTGATGAAGAGCTTGAGAAACGTGGAGAAGAAGTAATAAGCGAAGAGGAACTTCACAATAAGATTTTGAACAGTAATAGAAATCAAGGTAAAGATGTTCCTTCATTGGCATATGACCCTGGATACGTGAGTGGCGTAAGGTGGACCAGTAAAAGGTACAATCAGGTCTATGCCGGTCAGGTTTATGAAATCCAGGAAATATTAGGAGAATCAACAGATTCAGAAACGAGCAAATTATGTAAAACAGAGACAAAGACTTCACAAAAAACAGGTTCTTTTAAAGCAGGTAGCACAACAATTTGGAAATTTACAGCACAGTCTTTGGTTACTGCGATTTTGGATAGTGCAGCACCGGGATTTGGTACGGGAATATCGTTATTTACTTTGTTAAGCTCATATGACAAGAATATAACTACATCGAGTAGTTTAAAATATATATGTCTTTCATATATTGTAAGTATATATGTAAATGAGAAATTTGTATTTGTTAAAAGGCTGGGAGAAAGTGACAATTCTCAAATTTTATGTTATGTAGGAAATAATATAAGAAGTTCGGTTACTGTTGTATATCCACGATATACATACAGCAATGGTGTGGTTGTTGAAGTACAGAATAGTAGTAAGACTTATGCCGGTAATAATCTTAATGAGAATTACAAGTCTCTAGGAAATGAAGCTGCAAAAAATTTTTACAATTATAAAAATAACAATAAATCATTTAATGAATTTGCATATTTGATTACTAAATGCTTTTATACAACGATTGAAGGTAGCACATCGATTAACATACCATATGTGGCTGCATAGATATACAGGGAGGACAAAATATGAAAAAAACATGGATAATTATTCTGTCAACTATTCTTGCAATAGTTGTGGTACTTCAGATAGCGGTAATGGTATTTCTCAATTCCACAGGGATACATATAATTTCTAAATACGCAAGGTTTAATACAGGAGGAAAGGGATATGTATACAATACAGTTACCAAGGAATGGGAAGGAGAAAATATCAGCTGGTATATTGACCTGTTAGTTCGCAATAAGAAAGCAGACGGAGTATTAAGTGTAGAGGATTACGGAAAATTAACTGGAAACAGGCCTGTTATATCGGTTGATACGTCAAAAGATTTCTGTAAAATCTTTTTTTCTACTACTGTAACGAAATACAATGAAAACGGTGGAATAGAAGATATAAGTACTATTGTTCTATACCGATTCATATACAACAGGGAAACAGGGCAGATTATTATCGAAATCTGGGATGAAGAAGCAGGTACTAAATATCTGGTTAATGCAGATACTAAAGAAGATGCAGAGATAATTTTAAATTCGTATATGAAAAAATTTTCAGACCAGACAAATGGTGAATAAATACAGAATGGACTTCAATTAAATTTGAAGTCCATTTTTAGTTTGCGCGCCATGGGCACGTTCTAACGGGTGAAAGTCTCGAACATGCCCGGATAGTGGGAAGTGTATAGCTGAACAGCAAGGGTGTATATCGCGAGGTGGAATCTGAAGGAAGCTGTAAGCAAATCTCTGGTCCGACGAACAGAAATCATATATAAGGCTAGGCTATGAGAGATAAGTTGGCTAAAAGCAACAAAGCGGACGGCGGAACTTGGAATCTCTACCTATTTTGCCGATTTGCGCTGTTTGGGTAGAGATTCTCAAGAAGCAGCCCCGGAAATCTCTACCCTTTTCCGAGTTTTGCGCCATTTGGGTGTCAACATTAAATAATCAAAAGGCAGAAATCCGGCATCGCATTTGAAAAATGCTTTGCAATATATCCAAAATCCAGACAAGACAGAAGAATGTGTTTTGGTGGGCAGTATCAACTGCCTGCCGGATACTGCATTTGAGCAAATGGAAGAAACAAAGAATATATTTCACAAGATAGGTAAAAGACAAGGATATCATGTGATTATTTCGTTTTCTCCAGAGGAGAAAGTTACGGCAGAACAGGCAATGTATGTATTGGAACATTTTGCGAAAGATGTACTTGGGGATGATTATGAAGCTGTATTTGCGGTTCATACAGACAGGGAACACATGCATGGTCATTTAATATGGAACAGTGTAAGTGTAACAACCGGGAAAAAGAAATGCCAATAAAAGAAATTATCCTGCGTGACGCACAGATGTGTGCTTATGCCGCCGGAGATGTGGAACATTTCAAATATCTGATGCGGAGTTTAGAATATATATTTAAGTCCAGTGTGTGGTTGGAGGTTCAGGTTCCAGGATATAGATATTATCATAATCTTGCAAAAATGGATGAAATGTTTTCTGAGAATAAGATTAGATATTATGTGGATATGCCTTGGATGGTGCATCCACATTTTTATTCTAAGAATATTCGGTACTTGAAATACACAAATCTATCAGAATTTCAGAAGAAATACTATGCCAAGATATATCGATTTCGTATTGTGGAGCAGAACAGGTTTAAAGTTAATGTGGCAAAGTACGCGGAGGATTTGAAAAGATTTCATCAGTTGCAGGATGAGTATTTGATGCCGGTGGATAATAATATCAGAGACTTTTCTGATCTGCTGGATTATAGAAGTGAACAGGAAAAGAAAATGAAGGAGATAGATGATAAGCAGCATGAGATTTATAGGCTTAGTTCCGGCAAAAAGCGGGCAATCAAGACGAACGAACAGTATCGGGATTATCAATTGTGGCATATGGATATGCAGAAAGAGTTGGATGTGTTGAAACAGCAGAAGAAAGAGGCAAAAAAGCAGATTGGTTTGGTGGATATGGCGATAAAGGAAAATCTGTATACTGCGTATCACGATGTGCCGGAGATGGGAGAATTGATTGAGGATAATGATCTTGTGATACCTCAGATGGAAGAGGCGGTGGCTTGTAAGGTACAAACAGAAGAGGTTGATGCAATGGAAGTGGAAAGAGCGGATGTAAGCGTTTCTGTTGTAGATACAATACATCGGGAGAAAAAACAGGAAAAGGATGCTTCGGAAGATGTGTGTGTTGATGCCTTAGAGTATGTCGAAAAGGCGAGGGATGGTGAAACTACTATTGATGTGCCTGTACAGAAATATTGTGGAGCTGATTTGAAAGAATCATATGAAAATAATACAGAGGAAGCGCATAGCTGCAAATTAGAATCTACAGTAAGTATGGATAAATTGCCAGTAGAGACAATTACGGAAAGCAATTCATTTTATTCGTATCCAGATTATGCAGTCAGTTCTGACGAAGAGAAGCTACGAATGGCAGTTATTGATGGAAATGATGACGTAATGGCAGTATATGAGAAACTGAATAGCTTCTTTAAGCAAATCGGTCACAAAGCTGATTTTGATGAGTTATATGAGGAAGCTAAGAGGTTAGCAACTGTTGTTAGAAAGAACGTTGTGGCTGATAAGACAGATAAAATAGTAAGGGAGCTTACAGCATGTGGTCCATATAAGTACCTGAAAACATCAGTGAAAGCAGATGCTTTTAAGTTCGAGGTAAGTGATGCCAGTGGTAATTTGAATATTTTTATGAGTGTGCTGGATAAATTAGGTGTGAAACTTGATGGGGAGCAACTGTATGAGGAATATCAGAAAATTTATTATGAGACAGTAAGCAGGAATGAGATGCATGAGATGGAACAGGAGAAGCAGTGGAATAAGGGCAGAGGGAGATAATTCCTCTGCTTTGTCATGTACTAATGATGAGTTTCTTCACAATATTCCTATTGTGATGCATACGAAAAATAGACATAATCAGGAAGTTTCTATGTTTCGAGAACTCAAAAGTCATAATTGTAAATATGAAAGATAGATGATATAATTATTTTTGAGAAAAGAGGACTATTTGGCGTGATAAATCGGAGGAAAGAACATGTCAGAAAATCAGGTGAAAATATCTTATAAGCCCTTATGGAAACTATTGATTGATAGGAATATGACGAAAACTGAATTAAGAAAAAGAACACAAATTGCACCAAGCACATTTACGAAGATGAATAATGATCAGCAGGTATCGTTGGATATACTGGCGAGGATATGTGTTGAATTAAAATGCGGGTTTGATGATATTGTGAGGATTGAGCCCGAAGAATAGAAAAAAGTATGGAAAGAGAGGCTTTATTGTGGCGGATAAGAACAATGCAAATATAGGATTTGAAAAAGAAATATGGGATGCAGCGTGTGTGCTTTGGGGACATATTCCGGCAGCAGAGTACAGAAAAGTTATTATTGGACTTATTTTCTTAAGGTACATATCAGCAGCATTTGATAAAAGATATAAAGAACTGGTAGAAGATGGCGATGGTTTCGAGGATGATATAGATGCATATACTATGGAGCATACATCAGATGTAGATAATGTTATGGAGATAATTGAGCAATCGTATAGGATGCAGGCAGAATAGAAATTTTTTGCCAAGAGATTATTGTAGGTTGAAAAATATATTATTTTGCCTTATAGAAGTGGCTATAAGGGTATTATGTATTCTATGTCAAGAACGTTCTTGACCAGAATTAATAGTATACAGTTGATAATATTAAGAATTATATTGTCCATTGTATGACCTCCTATTACCAGTGAATTATAGTAGCTGTTAATATTATTATACAATACATCGTATGTAGAGGATGGTAGAGTTCCTTGTGAAAACAAGGTCCAATTGATTTTAATGCTTACTGATATTAGATATCTACCGGTCGTTACTCAGTAAGCTTTTAGGAGAAAAATGAGTAGAAAGATATATAAAGATAAATATTATACGCACTTAGATGTGAAGAAACATCATAAGGACTATCAGCAAAGAGTCCAGAATATTAATTGGGTCAGTAGACATGGCTTTTATCCATTTATTCATTTTAAAATGGATTGCAGTAAATACACTTTTATTGAAAATGGAAAAAAAGATATTAAGCCAAAGGAAAGAGACATATATTATGCTGCACATATTGACAGATTTATATATGAGTATTATGGAAACCGTCTTAATAACAGATACAATGAGTATATGAAATCAAATGGGATAAGCCGTGTTTCAACAGCTTATAGAAATTGTACACCAGGAAAATGTAATATTGATTTTGCAAAAGAAGTATTTGAATATATTGTAAAATGTGAATCGGCTTACATTTTTGTGGGTGACTTCAGCCAATTTTTTGATAACCTTGACCATAAATATTTAAAAGAAAAAATAAAATGTGTAATCAACGAGGAGTCATTAGATGCTGCTGATTATGCTATTTACAAAAATATTACGAAGTTTACATATATTGAAGCTGATGATATAGAGTCTGAGAAGGGTCTGTTGAGAAGAGATATGCGAGGTATGGATAAGTATTTTGAAACAGATGAATTTCATGAGTTTAAGAAAAATTATCTTCGCAAGAACCTTAAAGATTATCAGATTCCACAAGGTTCATCTATAAGTGCTGTATATGCTAATGTTTATATGATAGATTTTGATAAAAAAATAAATGACTTTATCACTTCACAGAAAGGGATGTATAGAAGATATTGTGATGATATTATAATTGTTCTTCCTATGACACAAGAAGATGTAAAAGGAAAAAATGAGGAGATTGCTAAATTTATTTACAGTACCAGAGATGGCATTCCTAATTTAGAATTAAACGAGGATAAAACTGAACATTTTTTCTACGATAATGGAATTATAGAAAAGATAAAGGGGAAAAGTAATCTTATTAATTATCTTGGCTTTACATTTGATGGAAAAACTGTTCGGATAAGAGATAAGAGTTTGTTTAAGTTTTATTGTAGAGCATATAGAAAAATAAAAAAAGTAAAAGAGAATACTGATGAAAAGTCTTTTAATGCAGGAAAGAAAGCAATTTATCATTCATATACACATTTAGGTGCAAGCAAGTATTCTGAAGACCATGGGAATTTTCTTACATATGCTTATAAGGCAGATGAAATATTTAGTCAGAGTAAACTGGTTGTTAGCAATATTAGGAATCAAGTGAAAAAACACTGGTATAAGATTGACAGTAAGTTAAAGGAGTAAATAAATTAGAACATGGAGGAGCGATTTTGCAGATGAGTAATGGATTGGAATATGATATTAAAGAAAAATATGGTTATGAACTAAATGAAATCAGTAATAAATTAAATCAGCTTGAGGCTGGCAGAGTATATGAAAATGGTGGATCTAAAATGGACGGAAGTCTGGCTACGAATATAAAACAACTTCGTAAAATGATAGGTGAATTATTATTAAAAATACAGAATGGTAAGGATGGAACAGATGATGAAATAGCAAAGCTGTTTATAAACAAAGATTATTAATGATGGAGACTTAGAGAAGATTATGAACTGGGTAGATGCGTTAGCTGTAGGATTGCTGTATTTCATAACAAATAAGATTTTTAGTCTAAGATACTATTGCAATACAACGGTTTTTATCCCATTAATATCTTATTTTAGCTCAAGATAGTCTAAGATTAGTCCAAGGCGGAAAGGAAGTGATATTTATGGACATAAAGCAACTAATCGGTGAAGCCACAGATTACGATAAAAAACTTGCACTTGAAGAAAAGAAACCTAAAAGCTGGTGCAAGAGTATCAGTGCATTTGCTAATTGTTTTGGTGGCAAGTTGATATTTGGCGTGTCGAATGATAATGAGCTGGCGGGGCTTGCAGATGCTGAAGGTGATGCAGAGAAAATTAGCGAAGCAATAAAAACGCATTTGAATCCAATACCGGAGTTTAAGTTGTATTTTGAAAAAGATGGCGAAAAAATTTTTGTTATTGTGGAAGTTATGAAAGGGCAGCAGACACCATACTATTATGAAGGTGATGGACAACTCATTGCATTTATGCGTATAGGAAATGAAAGCGTTCCGGCAACTCCCTCACAGCTAAGAGAATTGGTACTTCGTGGTAGTGGCGAAAGTTATGACAGCTTGAAATCAAGATATGATTTCGATAACATGTCTTTTACAAAATTAAAATCAGTGTATAAGCAGAGAACAGGAAATACATTTGAAGATACAGATTATGAATCATTTGGATTGATTGATGAAAAAGGTAATCTGACGAATGCCGGAGCACTTCTGGCAGATGAATCACCTGTGCGTCATTCCAGATTGTTTTGCACTAGGTGGAATGGACTTACGAAGGCATCTGGTATAGTAGATGCACTTGATGATAAGGAATATACTGGCAGTCTTGTCACATTGTTGCAGGCGGGAACTGATTTTGTGAGAAATAATTCTAAGAAAGCATGGCGTAAGGTTAGTGACGGAAGAATTGAAATGCCTGATTATCCGGATAGAGCAGTGCTTGAAGGTGTAGTAAATGCATTGATTCATAGAAACTATATGGAGATAGGTAGTGAAGTTCATATAGATATGTTTGATGACAGAATTGAAATATATTCACCTGGCGGAATGGTAAGTGGGATATCTTTAGAAGGAAAGGATTTGTTAAAAATCCCGTCAAAGAGAAGAAATCCGATATTAGCTGATATATTCAGCCGTTTAAAATATATGGAGCGTAGAGGTAGTGGATTTAAGAAGATATTGGCAGATTATGAGGAACAAGTGGAATTTGATGAGACTAAGATGCCAGTCTTTGATGCGGATAATGATGATTTTATATTGACTTTGTATAATTTGAATTATGGTTCTAATTATGCAATACATGCAAACGAAGAGAAAATTCAAGGTGATACCCAAGATGATACTCAAGGTGATACCCAAGATGATACTGAAGAAAAAATCATCAAAATGATAAAGGATAATCCGCAAGTATCAACGGCAGATATGGCAAAGGAATTGAAAATTGGAATTGCAACAGTAAAACGAAAAATCAAAAAAATGTCTAATGTATCATATGTCGGAAGTGGTTACAGTGGTCACTGGGAGATTAACGGATAGAAAGTGCATTATATTATTCAAGCTATGAAAAGAGAAAAAATTGCTGCTACTGAAGAAACCAGACATGCAGCAAGATGGTATTTGAAAAAATAGTTTTTGAGCTAAATTAGTTCAAGTAATTATATTTTATTTTATATGCAGTTGCTTATACATTAAAAATGAGTTATAAGACAGATTATAAAATTGAAGGATTTTTTGAATATGTAGTACCGCCGCTGGAAGGATTCTGGTGGCAGGGTGAGCAGCATCCTGTGTATGCTGAGATGCGAACTGACCGAATCGACAGGCGAGAAAATGTCAAAGGAATTGATTGTAGCAACAAAGATACATTTAATTGGATTTCTGTTATTCGTTTGCCTGATTTTATAACCAAAAAAGATTTTGCATGGGCGGTACAAACAGCAACCAAGAAGAAAAAAATAGATTGTTCACCAGCAGAGTTTTTAACGATTGATGAGGGGCTTTGCGTTCAGATTATGCATCAAGGTTCATTTGATTCGGAACCTGCAACAGTAGCTTTGCTGGAGAATTATTTGAAGAAGCAGGGCTATGAGAATAATATAAATGAACAGCGTTTACACCATGAGATTTATATGTCCGATGCAAGAAAGGTTGCTCCTGAAAAATGGAAAACTGTAATTAGACATCCAATCAAGAAAGTATAGAGGCAAATTACATTGAGTGAGATTAGAGAATGAAACGAAAGTAATATAGTTGGGTAGAGAATTCCAATAAGCTGGCCCAGGAATCTCCTACCTATTTTGCCAATCTGCGCTGTCTGGGTAGATATTCCCAACAAACAGACCCGGGAATCTCTACCTATTTTGCCGATTTCCGCTGTTTGGGTAGAGTTTCACAAAAGGATATTGAAAGAGGAGATATATGAAAAAAAGAATATTATTTGCAGTTCTGGCAATGGTGCCGGTATTGTGCGGTTGTTCGATGAAAAAAGCATACAAAAAGGCAGTCCCCCGGATATGGATATCACAGAAGATGACACAACAGGTAATCCTGTAAAAGAACCGGAAATACCGGGAAATAAAGCCGACTGGACTATACTTATGTATGTATGCGGCTCCGACCTTGAATTCAGAAGACAGATATGCCAAATGGGGTAAAAATGCTTCTATGCTGCAACTGTTGGCATACATATACAAAGATAACTGGGTGTATTCGGAGAACACTATTGAATGATAAAATAGATAAAAGTGTACTATATAAGGATAGATAAAAAAGAGAGAAAAGATGAAAAAAACGAGAAGCCATTCTAAAAAAGGTCTGATCATTCTTATTATAATAACAGTTGTACTGTGTGCGGTGACGGTTTTAAAAAAGCAGGAGCAGCCGGAAGAATATACGGAAAATAAAAGTGATTACATAGATTCTGTAAGACCGGATATAGACGTAGAACTGTTGACGCCGAATGAGTATTCCAGAGCGGGAATCGCAACAAATAAGATTACAGGAATTGTGATTCATTATACAGCAAATCCCGGTGCTTCGGCTATGAATAACCGGGATTATTTCGAAGGATTGAAGGACAGTCACATTACGAAAGCAAGCAGTAATTTTGTTGTGGGTCTGGAAGGTGAGATTGTTCAATGTGTACCAACATGGGAGATGGCGTATGCCTCAAACAGCAGGAATATTGATACGGTGTCGATAGAATGCTGTCATCCGGACGAAACGGGAAAATTCAATCAAAAGACGTATCAGTCCATGATAGATCTTTGCGCATGGCTGTGTCTGAAGTTCGATCTGAATGAAAATGATGTTATACGTCATTATGATGTGACTGGAAAGATTTGCCCCAAATATTTTGTAGAACATGAAGATGCATGGAAACAGTTCAAGGGTGATGTGGGAGTAAAGCTGGAAAAATTAAAGGAATATCAATAAATCTCCTTAGTTTTATCACAGATTAAACACAATTGCGCTGTACACTACCAATATAAGATATGAAAGGGGCAATAAGATATGGAAAATCAATATAATTATTATACAACCGATCAGAATATGAATACGGGAAATTATGGCGGCGGTGGGGAACCGGGAAAAGAACCGCAGAAAAAAAGAGGAAAAGGCGCAGCGAGATGGGCAAAGGTGGTCTGTGC